>JADMIO011575545.1_pt1 | contig 92801 bp, 94 predicted proteins | sample 8958161 | NCBI WGS metagenome assembly JADMIO01 (sample SAMN16585339, study PRJNA669376) | soil metagenome | isolation source: Crop rotation soil | place: USA: Cullars Rotation, Alabama | collected 2011
CCGCGACTTCAAGTCACGTGAATTCCAAGCTTCGGATCCCACTGTGCTGGAAAGTAGGTGATAGGCTTATTTAGGCGAGAAAGTTAAGCTCGTTTCCTGACGAGACTTGGCGACCCTTTCAAATTCATCTTCGTAGCCAGCATGGTTGGTCTTCAGCAGGCGATCCCAGAAGTTAAAATAGAGGCCAAAGTTACTGGTGAAATAGCGATGGTGCATATTGTGGTGGGTTGATGAGTTAATAAACCCCAAAAGTTTTTTACCAGTGAAGCCAGAGGGGAATAATTCATATCCCAGGTGGCCCATAACGTTCATAACATGAGAAAATAATAAAAAAATCCCTAAAGCCGCAGGGTGGAGGGGCACCATAAATACAACAGACCAGACAAAAGCGCCTTCAATCAAGGCTTCTAAAGGGTGAAATGAAAATGCGGCTAGAGGCGAAGGGTTGGTAGAGAGATGATGAACCCGGTGAATATGTTTGAAGACCCACTTAAGATGCATAAATCGGTGGGCCCAATAGAAATAAGTGTCATGGGCGAAGATAAGAAATAAAACGCTCATGATAAAATAGGCCCAACCATATTGGTTAAAATTAAAATAGAGATGGGTCCTTCCTGACATAATAGGCTGATAAAGAAAAAGAGCCCCCAGGCTAAATACCAGAAAGGTAGAGAGCGACCATTTGACCTCATTCCAGAGCTGGGTGGGTTTAGGAAAAGCCTTTTGAATACGCAAGGATTCAAATTTCACTCTTTTTCTGTTCCAAAAATATTCGTAAGCCCAACCAGATATGAGCGCATAGCGAAGGCTCAGGCCTAAAAAAGCAATGATAGGAAAATACCAAATCCTCATTTATCTTCTCCTTAGTTGACGCAGGCTTTGTTACCTATAAATATAAGCCTTATGAACACATTAGAAAACTCGCGTTCTTACCGAGGTGGTCAATGGTCAAAAAAACAAAGATAACCCCTCGAAAAGAGCCAACTCAGGAGCGCTCAAGATCCACTGTCGAGACGATTTTAACAGCGGCAGCTCAGATTTTAGAAGGAATAGGATTCGACAGTGCTACCACAAATCGTATTGCAGAAAGGGCAGGCATTAGCATTGGCTCTCTTTATCAATACTTTCCAAATAAAGAATCTCTTGCCAATGCCTTGGTAGAAAAATTTGTCAGAAATCATGCAGAAAAAGTTGAGAAACTTTTGGTGAGCATGGCTAAGAAGCCAGCAGATGAAATGATCAGTGAAATTATAACAGAAGTGGTCTCTATGTATTTTTCTAATCTCAAAATGCTTCGGATTTTAGCGGCTCTTATTCCCAAGATTAATATGATCCCCAGTGTTCTTGAAACAAGGCGCAGGATTGTGCAGAGCATATCTAAGGAGCTGCAAGCAAGGGCAAGCGAGATCGACTGTAAAGATATAGATTTTGCGGCGTTTTTAATCGTTAATTCTATCATGGGTGTTATTCAAGTTATTCTTTATGATTCTTCAAGAGAAGTAGATCAAATGGAGTTGTCTAAAGAACTTACAAAAATGGCTCGGCGGTATTTGATAAGTTAAAATCCGCTGATGGTTTTTTTGATCTCGCTATAGGCGGGGCGTTGGGTATTATCGGCTCGCAAGAGACCCATCTGATAAGGAGCCTCAGGCCGTGGGTCATCGATCATTTCAAAGATAAAGGCTTTATTGATCCAAGAGATGGTATTCATCAGCTTAAGCTCATCGGATAACGTCTGAGCTTGACCAGCCTCGGTGCCCGTTTTTACATCGTAGCCGAACTCGGTGATCCAAACGGGCTTTCCCCATAGGCCGGCATTCTCAAGCCATTGTTTGAGGCCTAGCTTATAGAGAACACCAGCAAAGTAATATCCAAAGAATTTTTCATTAAAATCACTCATGTCTGAATAAATATGATGGGTGATGACATCAAGACAGTTATCAAGGCCCTTGGCCTTAAAGGCATTGAAGAATGTCGGCGCACTGATGGCAGAGTTATAAAGATGGGACAATTCGGGGCCGGCAAGAGTGATGTTTTTATCGGTGTTGCGAATAATTTCACAGGCTGGTCTGAAAACCACATCAAAGTATTGATCAAGGGAGCCCGTCCAGAATTGTTGGAGGTTGGGTTCGTTCCAAATCCCGAAAGCGCTAACTTTGTCTTTATATCGGCTCACCGCTGTTTGCACAAAGAGCTTCCATTTATTAACGTCAGTAGGCAGGCCATTGTGCTCACCATTAGAGCTGATCCAAGGGGGAGTGCAACTTAGAGTGGCAAAAATATTTAATCCACTTTCTTTAGCAATGCGAATGGTATCGTCAAAGACAGAAAAATCCCACTGCCCATCTGTAGGCTCCATAAGGCACCAATCCATATCAATGCGAACCCATTTTGCTCCCAAGTCAGCCATGAGTTTTACTTGGGGGGAGCGGTTCAAATGAATATTAACACCTACTTCAAGAGGCGGCCGCGGGGCAGGCGTTGGCGAAGGAGTGGGCCCCGGTGTTAGGTCTGGTGTAGGTGATGGTGAGCCAATGAGGCTATTATCAGAATTACTTGCGTCAGGAGTGGTAACGGACTCTTTGCAACTTAAAATCGTGCATAGAAGAATAAATGGCACAATATGAAACCGAGAAGATAATTTCATATAAATATCTTACTGAAGAGCGAGAGGAGATCACAGAAAATCTGCGCCCACAGCTCAAAACCAGTCTAAGGAAGGTGTGGTGTCACAATTCTCGTAGATAGCCCCAATTATGGAGCTTATCGCTGTCTTCATACCAACGATCGCCGATATCAGTACGATAATACATATTGGGGATTAAAATGTTTTTGATCTTACTATAGGCCATAGCCTGGGCCTGCTTCATAGTTTGGCCATGACCCACCACCACCAAAACCACCCCTGAGGTGCCTGCCACAAGCCATTGGCCACTGATCTGTTTTACATCTTCGATATGAACTTCTTCTTTGGCGGGCTTTTTAAAAACAATGACGGCGTTTTTAGAATAAGCATCAAAAGTTTTATCATCGTTAAAGGGAAAGGGTGGAACCACAATACGCACCCCGATTTGAAAGCCACTTCTCACGCGAAGCTTTGGGCTATTACCTGCGGCTAAATCATAAAAAAATTCACCAATGGGTGTGAGCATTCCCTCTTGCTGAATACTGATAGTCGGGTAACCGAAGCGCGCGGTAAACTCAAGGGGGTAAACCCCATTGCCATTGACGATACAATTAAGATCGATATAGCCAACGTAATGCTCATCAGCGAGGGTTCGCTCCATTTTTTTAAGTGTCTGATTAAAAATTTTATTGGGCATGCTCCAGAACATCGAGGTGCCCATTTCTCCGGTGGGTGGCCCCACATTGCCTGGGAAGAGTTTTTTATGTTCAAAATTTATATTGATAGGGGTTATAAACTCTTTTCCGTTAAAGAAGGCGCCCACAGCGACCTCCACCCCAGAAACCCGTCTTTGAAGTTGAAATTGTTTAATATCTTTAGAAAAGGCTTTTTTATATGCCTCAAGCATGCGAATCACATCTTGACCGTCGTCTTCTTCGCCAACAAAAAGCAATCGCTTGATGTTTTGAGCTTCTCCGCTGGGTTTGATAACGTATTGATCGGGGTTTTGGGTCACATGGGCAATGGCTTCATCAAAAGAAAAAAAGTCTTTATAAGGAATGATGCTGATACCATGTTTCTTGAGCTCTTCTTGCCCAAAGGAGCGATCATCTTCGAGCCGATCTGTATAGGGAGAGCCGCCGATAACGAGCTTTCCCTGTTCTCGGAGTTTTTTTGCCAATTCACCTTGCCCTAAAACATCGTCAAAGACGATAACATGGGCCCAATCAACATCGGCCTTCCAGTTCTCAGTCTTTTCGACAAAGCCATCGGCGATGTCCCGTTCTTTTTTGGCATCTATGTAGTATTTAACGTTATGGCCTTCTTTGGTGATTTGCCAGGCGATATCGCCGATGAGACCTGCAAGAGAGACAAAAAGAAAATTTTTCTTCTCCATAAATTGAAACCTATATTATTTTTTTATGATCTCAAAGAAAAAACTTAGGCTTGATAAAATTAATTAAGGCCCAGCTCTTCAAAGAGCTTGCCACGGGCCTTAGATAGTTGAAATCGAGACTTGATATAAGAAACCTTCGCACTGAGGAGCTCAAACTCAGCCTGGTCTTTGTCTTGCTGGGCCTGGCTTAAATCAAATATCGAAATGGCTCCATCTTTGAATCTGCGGCTTTGCCCCTTATATTTTTCTTTTTCGGCGCTGACAACCTTCTTGAGAGCCTGAATTCTCAGCCAATTGTTTTGCAGTTGTCTGAGGTTTTTTCGAATTTCAAGGGCGATATTTCTCTCTAAGCTCGCCCTCCTCAAGTTTTCTTGTTGAAGCCTGAGGAGCTTGATTTGAGCTTCTCCTTTTGCGGCATAATTCATAATGGGCTTTTCGACATTGATGGTTACATTGTACGAGGGGGAATTTCCTCTATTTATCTCTGTCTGAGACTTTTGAAAGCTGGTGCCCAAACCCTTATAGCTAAAACCACTATCCAGGGTCACGTTGGGGAGTTTATCCACCTGAGCCGCTTTATTCTCTATGGTTGCTTTTTCGATAGATTGGGCCGCCGACTTGACTTCAAATCTGTCTTTGATTGTCTGTAAAATAACCTCTTCTTCGTTATATTCGGTGGGCGCTATCTCAAGGTTATCAAAGTCTTCGGCTGCATTGATGGGTATGCCGGGCTGAGCATAAACACCCAAGGCTAGTTCATCGGCTTTATTTTGGTAACTGGCCTGGGCTTCGAGAAGACTTTCTTGGCTTTTTTGAAATTTGCCCTCTGCTTCTAATAAATCTACCAAAGAGGCCTTGCCCAGAGAGTGCTTGTTTTTAGAAAATTCTAGGGTTTGCTGGGATTGATCGCGAGACATTTCTCGTATACGCACAGATTCTTTTTCTTTAATAGTATCAAAATAGAGCTCTAGGGTTCGCGAAATTATATCAATAACATCGGTGCGATTTTTCAAGCGTGCGATTTCTAAATCAAGACCCAAAGTAGTAAGATTGCGGGCGAAGTACCATGGATAAAAAGATTTAGTGAGGGGTTGCTTAAGGTTTAAACCCAAAGAGGTATTATGACCTAAGATAACGCTAGCCGCAGTGGAGTTTGAATCGACCACTTTATATTCATAGGGCAGGCTCAGCTCCGTACCCCAGCGGGTCTTTTTGGAAAGGGTGGGGGCATAGGTTCGGGTATTTTGAATAATATTTGATGAAACCCCTTGGTCTGTGGAGGTGGTCGGAGTATCGCTGTGATCATAAGAATATTTAAAGGCGACGTTATAATCATACTCCCCCAAGGCTGCCGTGAAGGAGCCCTCCTTTTCAAGGGGAGCTATGTCGGCAACTTTTATATCAAGATTATTGACGAGGGTTAATTTTAAAATTTCTTTTAAAGAAAGCTCAGAAGACGATTTGATATCGCCCGAGGTTTCATCTTGGGCCCCCCGGGAGTTAAGCGGAAGAATACACCAGATTAATAATAAGATGGCCATTAACTTCATTGTCTTATTTTGAGGGACGTCAGCCCCCATTGGCAATTATTAGATGGCTCCCCAGACATTCATTAGACCTTAGTCGGTGATCTTAATTCTTATTATTTACCCCTAAAATTCCGACGAGATACCTTGGAGAGGAACATCTAATTTGAACGCAAGTGCCGAAGTCAATAACACAGGTAATCCTATCCTGAGGTCAGATCTTAAGATCTCAAAGCAAGTATTGCGCGATAACACAAGTTACATAATAAAAGACCCCCTCAAAAATACTTACTTCAGATTTGATCAAAGCGAGTGGGATATCATTGCCCTTTTTGACGGCAAAGGTAGCTTGGAGGAAATGGCCCAAAGATTCAATGCTGAAAACTCAGAGATTGAGATCGACGTAGGCACCCTCAAAGATTATCAAAAAAATCTAGAGTCTATGAATTTACTGCAAAAATCAAAGCACGATATGAACGTGATGCTCATTGAAAACATGAAAGAGATGAGAAAGAGTTTTTTATTAAGTAAAAAGGGCTCCATTATGTACAAACGATTCCCTGTCGTGGACCCTGATAAATTTTTTAATAAAATTATTCCACACATTACCTTCTTTTGGACCAAGCCATTCCTTTTTCTCTCAATGAGCTGCATGGCTCTTTTCGCCCTCATTGTGTTTTACAGGTGGCCTGAGTTTCATCAGGGGGTGTACGAAGCTTTTTCCTTCAGCAAAATGTCATTTTGGAACATGCTTTTTTTATGGATCATTATCTATTCTATCATCGCTATCCACGAGTTGGGTCACGGGTTGACATGCAAATACTACGGGGGCGAAGTTCATGAGATTGGTTTTCTCCTTCTCTTTTTTCAACCCTGTCTCTATTGCAATGTGAATGATGCCTGGCTCTTTGATAAAAAGTGGAAGCAAGTCATGGTAACTATTGCGGGGGGGTACATAGAGTTTTTTGTGGGCTCCCTTTTTGCTATTTTGTGGGCCGTTACTAACCCTAATACCCTTGTTAATGTGTTGGCCTTTCAAGTTATGACGATTTGCTCCATTGCTACTATTTTTTGTAATTTTAACCCTCTGGTGAAATTAGACGGATATTATCTGGCCGCTGATTTTTTTGAGATCCCGAATCTGCGAGATACGGCCTTTAGCTACACCAAATATTTGGCTGCCCGGTATATTTTTAGGCAGCAAACAGAATTTGAATCGGCTTCGGTACGAGAAAGAATCATCTATTTTATTTATGGGGCTTCGGCTTTTTGTTGGGTGACAAGTTTAACCCTCGGTTTGTTTTATATGGCCAAAAATTTCTTAGTAGATCACTTACACGCCGTAGGTATCGTGATGTCTCTATGGGTGGCAAAAAAACTCTTCGGAGGGCATGTGAAAAAATCAGCCATGTTTATGTTAAAGGTCTATCTTTCAAAAAGGCAGATGTTTCAAGGGCGTCGCGGTAAAGTCATTGGGTATTCATCACTGGCCCTCTTACTGCTTCTTTTGTTTTTTCCGATACATTATGGAATATCAGGTCAATGTTCTCTTGAGGGATCTTATTCTCGAATTTTGAGAGTGGGTTCTGAAGGTGTGATTCGAAAGTTTGGCGTCAGTGATGGCCAAGCCATCACGCCAGATACGGTGGTGGCTGAAATTGAGAACACCTCATTATCTTATGATAAAAAGATAATGGAAGCCGCCGTTGAAAAACTACAGACCAAAGTGCGGCAATCCCTTCGAGATGATTTAACCCATCAGTTTGGTATTGAGCGAGAGTTAGCATCAAAGAGAGATGCGTTAAAAGAGCTAGATCGCAAGGTGCAGTCGCTAAAGTTGACATATAATTCTGATAAGGATGACGAAAACAAATTGGCATTGGTTTCATGTAATGATCAGGTAAAAAAAATCAATACCTTTGTCAAAGAGGGTGACGAAATTTGCCATATCATTGGAATATCTGAACTCAAAGGGGTCATTGAGGTGCCCGAACAGCAAGTGCATTATATAGATACCAATGATCAAGTCAGTTTTAGATTGGCCGCATCCCCCTTTCATACGTACAAGGGGCACATTGATCATATTAGAACGCTTGGCACCCCTGATCCATTGAACCCAAAGACAAATTTATATCGCGCTGAAATACTTATTGAAAACCCTGGTGACTTAAGACCAGGAATGACGGGCAAGGCCAAAATCATTGCTAAACAGATACCATTAATACAATATTTAGGAAGAAAGCTCTCTAGCTTCTTCCGCATCGATTTATTTTATTGAGGGAAAGAAAAATGAAACAGAACAAAATGCCGAATCTTGTATTTATCACCCTTCTAATGGGCATCTCTTCAGCAGGGTATTCTGATTCAAAAAGTATTCCTGCTCTGATTTTTGGTAAAAAAGAACTAACTATTAAATCAAAAGCTCAGGGCGAGGTAATTAAAGTCAAAGTAGAAGAGGGTGATAATATTAAGGCGGGGCAAGTCATAGCTATTATTGATGATCGACAACAAAAGATCGAGCGCGATTTAGCCAGTGTTGAATATAAAACGGCCAATCAAGATTTTATCAAGACAAAAAAACTTAATAAGTACGTATCAAAAGATGAAATACTTCAAAAAGAAGCCGCCTATATGAAAAAGAAATCCACCTATGATCTTAAAGAACTCGATCTCTCCAATACACGTATTGTGTCGCCCATCGATGGGGTTGTAACTAAAAACTATTTTGATGAGGGCGAGCGTATATCGGTGGGTGAGAAGGCATTTGAAATAGTTCAACTTCAAGAGCTTATCGTTATCGCTAACGTGCCGGCCACTGAGATATCTAAATTAAGCAAGGGTAAAGAGGTAGAGCTCAAAGTTGCCGATCTCAAAGAAAAGAAATTCAAAGGAACTGTGACTTTTATAAGCCCTGTCATCGACTCAGCCAGCGAGACCATAAGAATTAAAATCGCTGTCAAAAATGTTCAAAAGCCAGAAGATAAAACCTATTATTTAAAACCAGGGATGCTTGCGAGTCTTAATCTTGATGAAGAGACAACAAAAGAATCTTTAAAAGAGCTTCATAATAATATATCGAAGGGGCCGACTGAAAAGGACGAAGCCCAATGATTTACTCGCTGTAACAATACGACCTCGGCCCGTCATGCCTGGCCGTAAAGGAGTATCGTCAGCACCCTTAATTGGGGCTCGAGCGATAAAATATTTTATCGGGTCTTGCTCGCTCACCTTGCGGGCTTCTCCGGCTACAGATTCAAGTTTGATTCCATCTGAAAAACTCGTATTAGGAAGGCCAAATACCTTAAATTTAACTTTTTGTTGTGCAGCCACATGGATAACATCTTCTTCGGGCACTTGAAACTCCACATAAAGACTATCGCTTCTGGCAACTTTGATCAATTCTGTGCCGAAGTTCACAGGCTTTCCGATCAAGTCATTTATTTTATCACTCACTACAACACCGGGGTGATCAGCGCGCACCTCGGCCTTGGCAATTTGATTGGCCATGCGTTCAATCTCATATTCAAGGGAGGTTCTCTCATTATTTTTAATAGCAAAATCAGAGGCTTTATTATCGATCATGAGCTTGATCATCTCTGACTTTATCTTTTCTCTTTGGCTTTCTTTTTCTGATTTTTGAATAATAAGTTCAGCCACGTCTAATTTTGCTAATAGATCACCGGCCTTTACAGTTTGTCCCTCTTTTACATAGACCCTTTCTATAATGCCTTTAGATTCAGCATAGTAAGTCGTAGCTATAGGAACGATCTCAACGTTTGTTGAGATCGTATAAGGTATTTTTAAAAAAACCAGGGCTAAAATAACTCCCAGTACACTGAGACCGATATTTCGATAACGCTTTAAAGGCCAATGCCTTAATTTCAATATAGAGTTTAAGAAGTTAGATTGAATAGTCTCTAAGACTTTGCCGCTAGGTATTGTGTTATAGAGCTCAGCATTTCTCAGCGCGACAGTGCATTGACTTACCAAGAGCGATAAGAGTTCTTTGTGATTGGGCCCGATCATGCCCGGGAGCTTGGCCTCCATTGAAAGAACGCCTAAACTACCTTGATCATCTTTTAGTGTTACGGCCCAAAAAGATTGGTGATTATTATCTTCAAGAAATTTTTTAATTTCAGTATGAACATTTTGATTTTTAAAATACTCATCTCGCGAGTTAATGCAAATTTCTTCTTTTTGTTGGGCCGTGTAGTTGTGAAGGGTGGTAAATATCGCTAGATCAGGATCCTCATCATCTATTTTTTCTTTGCCGCTGATGGCTCGCACATCAAATTTCTCTGAGGCCGAATTAAATGTTGAAATAACGGCTCTGTCGTAGGGGATCACATCTGCTGACAAATTCACGATAGACATCAAAACAGAGTTGAGATCTAAGGTGGCTGTGATTTCTTTACTGATAGTGATAAGAGCAGCTAATTCTTTGGCCTTTTTTTCAGAGGCATAAAGTTTGGCATTTTTTATATACATGGCAGAGCTTGAGGCGAACACCTCAGCGAAATCAAGGTCTTCCATAGTGAAAAAACGATGATCAGTAGACTTCTTATTGATAATCTGAATGGCGCCAATACACTCCCCTCGCACCATGAGGGGGACCGAAATCATCGTCTCAGTGACGAAGTTTATTTTTTTATCGAGGGCTGTTGAAAAATGAGGATCTTTAGAACAATCCTCTACTATTTTTGATTTATGATTTTCTATGACCCAACCAATAATGCCTTTGCCCTTCTCGACCTTAACCCCGATCACCTTGTCTTTGGTCGGGCCCTCAGCGATATGACATTCAATACCTTGGCCGCCATCATCGACCAACCAAATTGACCCTACTTCAGCATTGAGAAGTTCAATGGCCTTTGTGAGAACCAATTGGAGTAGTTTATCAAGGTCCATGGTGGAACTAAAAATTTCTTGGAGATTGCGCAGTACATCTAGCTTTTTGATGAGCTCGTTTTGCTTTCTGAGGGTAAGAGATGTTTTGGTGTGCATCGCTGCGGGCAGGCAAATATCAGCCAAAAAAATCTCATCGGTTTTGTCAAAGTGACCTGTATCAGTTTTTTTATTTATCAGCTCGATGATACCAATGAGCTCCTCTCTATAGATGAGGGGGCAGACCAAGAGGGTTCGAGCTTTGGCAATGGGCCCGCCATCAACTTGGGCCACAAAGCGTTTTTCAGTATAGACATCATTGATGATAAGGGGTCTTTTGCTTTCAGCCACACACCCTACGATGCCCTTACCCACAGGGGTAGAGGTATTAACGATATCTTTGGCGCCAGTCCCTACGGCCACTTTGCATATGAGTTGCTTAGTTTTTTCTTTGAATAACCAAAGCGAGCCGCTCTCAGCTTCAAGGTTAGAGACAATGAGTTCTAAAAAACGTTGGGTAAGGCTTGAAGGGTTTACGGCGTTAGCTTGATAGAGTTCATTGATTTTATGAAACACTTCTAGCCTGTTACCGGAGACCCCACCTTTTTGAAGTGGTGAGGGGGAGCTCTCAGTATGAGATTCAACGGGGGTAGGAGGTTCTGTTTTTATGATGCGTTTTTTTAATGCTAAAGCCATAACCTCTAATCTGTCCTGTTTTAGTCCGTACGCTATCCTTCTATTCGTTTTTTTATTCTAAAAAATGAAGAGATAAAAAAAAACAAGACCATTGCCGCAGGGGTCCAAGAAGAACGCATCATGTCAGTTTTTGCCGAATGCCTAACTTTTTGTCACTCCGATTTTGAAAAAAAAATCTGCTAACAAATCATAAAAACCCACCGATAGGTTCTGGGTCCGAAAAATTTTTGTTAACATTTATGAAAAGAAAAGGTTGGGCTATGGCAAAAGAAGATGGCAAAAAAGAAGCTGGTAAGAAAAAAGTCGTCAAGAAGTTAAAGGGAAAGAAATTAGAAGATCGCATCGCCCCTGGTATGGTTGGCGGCGGTATTATTGACCCCGGAATGGCCGGCGGCGCACCCGAAGCCCCTACTGATACTCCCACAGCAGATAATCAAGGAATACAAACCCAAGTTGATCAGGGCCCAGCTCCCGAACCCCACCAGGGTGATCAAGCTGATTTGCCTCCCCAGAATCAACCTTCTATGCATAATACAGAATCACCCAGTAATGCTCCTGAATCAAACTTTCAACAGACAGATACGGCCCATAATAATTATCAAAGTGATCATGCGCAAAATGATTATCAAAGTCTTCATCAAAATGACAACGCTCATTCGGGGCCTGTGGATGATGCCCACACCTGGAAGGAACCCGACTGGGTTACTCCCCATGCCGACGGCAGTGTGCATATTCAACCCCCGGCGGGTGTTACCGTCGACGGTGGTATTGCTAACTTTCCGGTTCATGCCGCCAACGAGCATTTGCCTTTGCCTGACAACGTTCAAATCAACGCCAATGGATCTGTGGATGTAGCTTTGCCCCAGGGCACCCAGTTTCATGAAGCTTCTAACTCATTGATAGTGCCCGCCGGTGGAATTAATCCTGAACACATTCCCGAGCATTTTGAGCCTACAGTAAATCCCGACGGTTCGGTCAGCGTAGCTCTTCCCGATCATGGTGCTCAATTTGATGCCGGTACCAACACTTTAAATCTCGAAAACCATGTGGTGAATGAAGTAGCCCCTCCTTACATGGAGGTTCAACACGATGGTTCAGTGAATATTGATTTGCCTGAAGGCCATAATATTCAGCCTGATGGTTCTGTTCATCTGCCTGCCGATGCGGCTGCGCAATTTGATAATCCCCCCCATGAAGCTCTTCAAGATGTGGATTGGGCCCATCATAATCCAGATGGCTCAGTAGGTTTTGATGTTCCACAAAATGTTACCGTTGAAGATGGTATTATGAGTGTTCCCCATGATTCTATCAACGCTCTTCCTGTTCCTGAAGGAATGACTATCAATGCCGACGGCACCATGGATGCTCAAGTTCCTGAAGGAACCACCTATAATGCTGATGCGAACTCACTGACCTTTCCCCCTGGGCAAATGAATGACGTGCCCCAAGGGATAGATCATTTTACGGGCCCCGACGGTTCAGTCACCCTGAATCTTCCCGAAGGGATGCAATACAATGCCGACGCCGGTGCGGTTCATATGGACAATCACTGGGCCAACGAAGTTGTGCCCGACAGTGTGCACATCAGTACTGATGGCGCCGTCAATATTGAACTTCCCCACGGTACCCAATTTGATGCCGACGGTTCTCATTTTACAATTCCAGCAGATCAAACCAACTTTTTAGATCACCCTTCACCAGATTATCTTCATGATGCAAACTATTCAATGCCCCACGCCGATGGTTCATATACAGTGGCGCCTCCTGAGGGAGCCCATGTTGCAGACGGAACCCTTAACTTTTCTCCTGATGTCGTAGCTCAACAAGTGCCTATGCCTGAAGGAGTTGTGGTTCATGATGATGGGACTATGGCGATTCAAGCTCCTGAGGGAACTCAATATAATGCCGATGCAAATGCCCTTACCTTTCCTTCGGGTTCTGTTCACGTAAATGAATTTCCTGAGGGAGTAAGTGCCCAATTAAATACCGACGGTACAGTCACTGCTGTTTTGCCCCAAGGTGTAAGTTATGATCCTGCCTCAGGGTCAGTCTCTTTAGATAATCACTGGGCTAATGAAGTGGCTCCACAAAATGTAAGCATTCATCCCGACGGTGGAGTTTCTGTTACTCTCCCTGAAGGAACTCAGTATAATCCTGATGGATCATTCACTGTCCCCGCTGAACATGCTAATTTTATGGAGGCCCCTGTTCCTGAGTATGTAGCCAACGGCCCTGATTGGGTGAGCACGCCCCATCCGGAGGGCCCTGTGGTTGTAGAGCCTCCGCCCTATGTAGCGGTAGACCCCGCTGCTGGCACCATGTCGATGCCAGTCGCGAGTTTGACCAATGATTTCTCAGCTCATATTCCTGACAATGTCACTTTAGGCAGTGATGGAACAATGTCTATTCAAGCCCCTGAAGGAACCACATATAATCCCGCCGCTAATATGATAACCATTCCTGCCGGCGGCGCTTATATGAATGAAATTCCCCCAGTGGTCAATGCGTTTCCCAATCCCGATGGAAGTATTTCAGTACCCTTGCAACCTGGTATGAATTTTAATCCCGATACCGGTGCTGTGAGTTTAGATAATCATTGGACCAATGAAGTGGCTCCAGCCAATGTTGAAATTCACCCCGATGGTAATGTTAAAATAGAATTACCTGAGGCAACCCAATTTCATGACGGCGGTACTTTTACTGTTCCAGCCGATCACGCTAACTTTATAGATAATCCAACTCCTGAATATGTAGCCAATGGCCCCGATTGGATCAACGCCCATGCTCCCGGTGAAGCGGTTACCTTTGAACCGCCCTCTTATGTGCATGTTGACCCGGCCGCTGGAGTGGCGACGATGCCTATTGAAAACATGAATGTTGATTTCAATAATCATATTCCCGATGGAATGACTTTTCACGCCGATGGAACAATGGATGTGCAGCCTCCCCCTGGGACAGTTTACAACGCTGAGGCTAATGTTCTGACTATTCCTGCTGGTGCGGCTAATCTAAATGAGATTCCTCCCGTAGTGGGAGCCTATCCCAATCCCGACGGCAGCATCACCGTGCCCATGCATGAGGGTATGAGTTATGACCCAGGTGCTGGGACTGTTCACTGCGATAATTATTGGACCAATCAAATCACACCTTCAAATGTTGAGATTCAACCAGATGGTAATGTCAAAATAGAATTACCTGAGACAACCCAATTTCATGAGGGCGGCGGATTCACTGTCCCCGCTGATCATGCAGGCTTTGTTGATAACCCTCCGCCAGAATTTGTTCAACAAGGCCCCGAGTGGGTTTCTATGCCGGCTGCCGACGGGCCCGTGCATGTGGAGCCTCCGCCTTATGTGCATGTTGACCCCGCAGCCGGTGTGGCGACCATGCCTATTGAAAATATGCAGGCTGATTTTAGTAATCACATACCCGATGGAGTGGCTTTTCACTCTGATGGAACAATGGAGGTTACTCCTCCCACAGGAACCGTCTACAATGCTGAAGCCAATGTTCTGACCATTCCTGCTGGTACCACCAATATCAATGAAATTCCTCCGGCGGTGGGTGCTTATGCAAACCCTGACGGCAGCATAACGGTTCCCATGCATGAAGGCATGAACTATAATGAGGGCACCGGGACGGTTCAGATGGATAATCACTGGACGAATCTCTGCACTCCTAGCCACGTAGAAGTGAACCCCGATGGGACTGTGACAGTCAGTGTTCCTGCTGAAACTCAATTTCATGCCGATGGAACTCTCACTATTCCCGCTGACCATGCCAATTTTACGGAAGCCCCTGCTCCTGAGTATGTGGCCAACGGCCCTGATTGGGTGAGCACTCCTCACGTAGAAGGCCCTGTGATTGTAGAGCCTCCTCCTTATGTGGCGGTAGACCCTGCTGCTGGCACCATGTCGATGCCAGTCGCGAGTTTGACCAATGATTTTTCAGCGCATATTCCTGACAATGTCACTTTAGGCAGTGATGGAACAATGTCTATTCAAGCCCCTGAAGGAACCACATATAATCCCGCCGCTAATATGATAACCATTCCTGCCGGCGGCGCTTATATGAATGAAATTCCTCCCGTGGTCAATGCGTTCCCCAATCCCGATGGGAGTATTTCAGTGCCCTTACAACCTGGTATGAATTTTAATCCTGATACCGGTGCTGTGAGTTTAGACAATCATTGGACTAATGAAGTGGCTCCAGCCAATGTTGAGATTCAACCCGATGGCAATGTTAAAATAGAATTACCTGAGGCAACTCAATTTCATGATGGGGGCAGCTTTGCTATTCCCGCTGAGCATACTAACTTTATAGAAAATCCAGCTCCTGAATATGTGACCCATGGCCCCGATTGGATCAACACTCCCGCTCCAGGAGGAGCTGTTTCGTTTGAACCACCTCCTTATGTGCATGTTGACCCAGCGGCCGGTGTAGCGACGATGCCCATTGAAAATATGCAAGCTGATTTTGGCAATCATATACCCGATGGCATGACCTTTCATGCCGATGGAACAATGGATGTGCAGCCTCCTGCGGGTACAGTTTACAACGCCGAAGCCAATACCCTCACTCTTCCTGCCGGCAGTATGGCTCACCCCGGCGATATGCCACCCTCATTAGGTGCTATTGCCAACCCCGATGGCAGTATAACGGTCCCCATGCATGAAGGCATGAGTTATGACCCAGGTGCTGGGACTGTTCACTGCGATAATTATTGGACCAATCAAATCACACCTTCAAATATAGAGATACATGCTGACGGCAACGTAACAGTGAATTTACCTCCAACGACTCAATATCATGACGGTGGAGCATTCACGGTACCTGCTGAACATTCTAACTTCGTCGATAACCCTCCGCCAGAATTTGTTCAGCATGGCCCTGATTGGGTTTCTATGCCGGCCGCCGACGGGCCCGTGCATGTGGAGCCTCCGCCTTATGTGCATGTTGACCCAGCTGCTGGAGTGGCGACCATGCCTATTGAAAATATGCATGCCGATTTTAGTAATCATATCCCCGATGGTACGACTTTTCATGCCGATGGAACAATGGAGGTTACTCCTCCCGCAGGAACCGTTTACAATCCTGGCATAAACGCGCTGACCATTCCTGCCGGTGCAGCCAATATCAATGAGATTCCTCCTGTAGTAGGGGCGTATCCCAATCCCGACGGCAGCATCACCGTGCCCATGCATGATGGCATGAACTACAATGCGGGTACCGGTACTGTTCAGATGGATAATCACTGGACGAATCTCTGCACTCCTAACAACGTAGAAATTCACCCCGATGGCAATGTTTCTGTGAATCTTCCTAATGCAACTCAGTTTCATGACAACGGAACATTCACCATCCCAGCTGAACATTCTAACTTTGTCGACAATCCACCCCCGGGTATTGTGACCCATGGTCCCGACTGGGTAGATATGCATCCCAGCGGAGCTATAATGGTAACACCTCCGCCCACATTCACCGTGGATCCCGCCCAGGGTGTGATGACCGCGCCCTTTCACGGGTATGTGGAGCACTTTCCAGATATGATCCCTCACGATATGACTGTTCATGCTGATGGCACCGCGACTCTCCCGCTCCCTCCTGGAACCGACTACAATCCAGCAGGTGGTACGCTGACGATGCCCCCGGGCACAGTGCATATGAATGAAATTCCTCAAGGTATTAATGCGTCGATGAACCCAAATGGTTCAATCACTGTGAATATGCCTCAGGGGATGACCTATGATGCCGGCAACGTTCACATGAGCAATGCCTTGGTCAATCAATTTGTACCGCCTAATGTGGAAATCACTCCTCAGGGTCACGTGCAAGTGGATCTTCCTCCGGGAACTCAGCACTTTGGCAATGGTGCCTTTACCATTCCACCCCAAGCCTCTAATTTTATGAATCCTCCTCCCCCAGCTATGGGGCCTCCGGGGGTAATGCCAATGGGGGGCGCTAGTAAAGTAGCTTAAATTATATGACTTGGTCCCGAGTAGAAGTAGAAAGAACATCGAAATTCTTCAACTTCTTGCTCGGGACCGTCATTTTTTTGCTCGGGGCTTCGCCTGCTCTGGCGGTCACCGAATTACGGCTTACCACTTCTGATGTGATCAGAATGGTATTTCAAAATAATACAAAAATTGAATTAGCCGTTATTGATTATCGAATTTCACAAGCAGAAGCTTTTGCTTCTAACGTGGATTTTGATTCGATTGTGACCCTGGCGCCCTCTTATAAACAAGAAATGAGCTATCCCAATTCTATTTTAGATCAAACTGTCATCAATGAGAAAACCGCAGCCCTTTCATTAGGAGTAAAAAGAAAATTTTCTTTGGGAACAGAACTAGAATTAACTTATCAAGATTTGCGAATTCTCAGCGACTCTTTAGAAGCTGTTCTGCGTGATCGCTATCAATCTGCCGGGCAAGTCAAACTCACTCAGCCTTTATTAAAAGGCTTGGGCAAAGCAGCCAATATGGCGGTTTATAGAAAGTCGCAAATAAAAAGCCGCCGCTTTTGGGCCCAGCTGGGAGAAGCCATTGACGATAGTTTGAGCCGCGCCTTAGAGCTGTTTTTAGATTTATATAAAGCCAATAGCGAAGTGGAAGTTAAAATCAGTGCCTTAAAGACAGCCAAAGAGCAGTTAGAAGAGGTGCTGGCTCGGTACCGCGTTGGCACTAAAAGCATCATTGATGTGTTGGCCGCCCGCTCCAAGGTAGAGCTTTCTCAGGCGGCCCTTCTTCTGGCCCGTGCCAATGTGGAAGATGCAGAAGAGAAATTAGCAAAAGAAATTCTTCCTCTTAAAAAAGAATCTTATCTCTCTTCGGTCTCTATTGTACCTGTTATGGAAGATAAATGGGAGTTTCCAGAAAAACTTCGAAATTATTTAGATCATCCCGAAGATATCCCTGAAGAACTTAAAGAAAACATCAAGCTGCAGCGCATGGCTCTTGAAAAAGAAGAGTCTGCCGTCGATTTAAATAAATCTGCCAATGGTCTTCTTCCCCACCTCAATCTAGAGCTGACGTATTTGTCGACGGGAATGGCTTCGTCATTTAATGAGGCCCACTCCAATATGCTCAAATTTATAAATCCTGGTTATACGGTCATGATCAATTTTAGTATTCCTCTGGGCAATAATGCCGCCAATGGGGATTACCAAAGATCTTCTGCCTCGGTGGCCACAAAAGAGGCACAGATTTCAGTGGAAAAAGAAAATATCCATAAAAACTTTTTAGTGGCAGTGAGAGATCTTTATAAAAATTATCAAACCTTAGAAAGCATGCGCTCGAGAATTAAATTGAGCGAGCGCCTTGCCAAAGTTAAGAGGCAGCTCTATTTGAATGGGCGCATTAGAGTTAGAGAATACAATATAGCTATTGATGATTATAATGATGCCCAATCTAGTCAAAATCAGCTCTTAGCTGATTTTTACAAGGGCACTCTTAAAATAAATACATTTTTAGGGCAGTTAGCAGTTAAAGAAAAAAAATCCTACTTATCAAAAATATCTGCAAGGTAAGGGGCTGATTTACTCCTCCATTTCTGATAGCGAATCTCCTTTATCAAGCCTTTGAGTACTCGTGACGGCCGACTTAAGAAGAGAGAGATCGTCTTCTGGAATATCTGCCCATTCTCCTGATTGAAGCGCTCCTATTTTTATATTCATTATTCGAATGCGATGAAGGGCGGTAACTGTAAAACCAAGGGCCTGACACATGCGCCGAATTTGGCGATTTTTCCCTTCCGTCAAAATAATTGAGAAAGACCGGGGCCCCAGTTTTTTTATTTTACATGGAAGAGTATGGTGATCGCCGATATCGACTCCGCGAGACATTTTATCGAGAAACTTATCCTCAAATGGCTTGTTGACACTGACATGATATTCTTTCTCGTGGCCAAATTGAGCGCGCAAAATCAGGTTCACTATGTCGCCGTCATTGGTTAAAAAAATAAGGCCAGTAGAGTCTTTATCAAGCCGGCCGATGGGGAAGATACGCAAAGGATGTTTTATATCGCTGATGATATTACCCTTGACCTTCAATTCGGTAGTGCAGGTGATACCCTTAGGTTTATTATACATGATGTATACTTTTTTTGGATTGAAAGAGATGGGTTTGCCATCGAGAGTGATGCGATCTGTTGGGTTAACTTGTTCACCCAATACGGCTACGCGACCATTGATTTTTACACGGCCTCCCTCGATATATTTATCGGCCTCTCGACGAGAACAGTAACCTTGATCGGTAAAAAATTTATTGATCCTCATTGTCATCAATATATCCTAAAGCCCTATCTTTTTGTCAGCCTTTATATTTAGACTTTGTTTGCATTGAAATAAGGTGATAGTTTTCCCCCGGCGTGAAGTGGATTTTGGCTTTCTTTATTGCAGTCATATTCTATATCGGCGATCGGGCGGCTGCTTATTCTGGTTTTATAGGTTACGGTTATACCTCCTGTGTTACCTGCCACTATAACGCTTTTGGAAATGGCCCCCTTAATGATTATGGGAGAGCTCTTTGGGCCACCGAGATCGCGGGGCGCGCTTTTCGATCAAATACTATTACCGATGAAACTTTGGCAGAACAATCGGGGTTTTTTGGAAAAAACAGGTTGCCCTATTGGTTGCGCCCAGCCATCAGCTATCGCGGAATGTATTATTATCAGAACCCGGCTAATAATCCGCAAGGGCGCTATATCACCATGCAAGCCGATTTTATGAACGTCATTCGATTCGATAAAAAAGATAGATTTTTAGCCGTGGCTACCATTGGTTATGCACCCACCCCTCGATTAGCCACCTCCGGAGATTCAGAGACATCTTCAAATCTCATATCAAGGGAGCATTATTTTAGAATATGGCTTAATAAAACTTTTATTCTTCAGGTCGGAATGCAGGATAAGGTCTATGGGCTTCGCATTCCTGATCATAATGCCTTCAGCCGCGCAGAAACACAGCTGGCTCAAAATGATCAGGCTCATGGGGCCGCCCTGCATTTCACGAAAGGGTTATGGGAGGGGGGTATCGAGGCATTTGCAGGAAATTTATTTCAAACATCAGATCTTCGGCAAAAAGGCGCTTCGACGATGGTTGAATATGATGTAGCCGAAAAATTTCGTATTGGAGGGTCGGCTCTTTATTCAAAAAATAATTATCTTCAATTAGGCATGGGAGCTTTTCATTCTCGATTGGGGATCGGCAAGGGATCAAGTTTCATTTTTGAATTAGGCGCCATTAATAAAAAACCAACAGATGGGACTGCAACAACCAACCCTTATGGTTTATTTCAGAGTCTATTAAATTTAGGTAAGGGCTTCTATTTTTTAAATACGATGGAGTACGATACGGCGGATTTTCCAAAATTAAAAACGCGTTTTATGAGATTTACGCCAGGGATACAATATTTCCCGGCCCAGCGAATAGAAGTCAGAGTTGAGGCTATGAACTCCAGAGCATTTGACCCTGATGGAATAAGAAGGGATACATGGGATATTCTCAGCCAATTGCATTTATATTTTTAGAGATAATTTTGTCTCTCTTTATCGGTATGCCCGATATAGCCGTGGGAGCCAATAACCCACCTGCAAAAAACACAATTCGAACTCTTAATACCGGTGCCAGACCTTATATTGACAGGTGGTTTCCATCTGTCGGCTATCTGTGGTGGCAAGAGCCACTTCTTCTGACTAAACCTACTGGAGAGCAGTATGTTCTTTTGGCAACGGCCAACGGCCCTTGCTTGGGTGGTGGCTGGCGACGCATATATAGTAAATACGAGTTCAATATCCAAGGCTGTGGTTTTTTTGGTTTCAATGAAGTAGGTAGCACCCATCAACTGTTAACCTATTATCAACAAGAGGTCGCTAGCTATGGGGCTTTACTGGGCCCCGGATTTATGTGGCGCCTTCAGCAAGGGGTTATAAATATTGGTTTACAAGCCCCTGTCATTTATCGTTACGGGGACTGGACCCTTCCCGCAGAGGGTTACACGATTGATAGCGTTTCAAAAGTGAGTGGGGGGTTATTACTTGAGGCCAAGTGGGTCAAAAATAAAATCTCATTGTCGCAAAAGATAGGCTATTTATACTCAATGGGTTTTTTGTGGGTACTTCAATTGAATCTGAGATAAAAATCAGGGCGGTATTCCTAAAATCCAATCTCGAATATATCCCAATTCGGTGGGCGATAAAGTTTCTCCCTGAGGCATGTCTTCAGGGCCTCCCACATTTGAACCATAGAGGTGCCCATAGAGCATAGAGGTCTGTGGACTCCCAGCGACAACCCACCCACCGGCGATCCACTGGGCGTCCGTTGAATAGGAAGCAAACTTACTGGCATGGCATTTATAACAGCGAGCTCTAAAGACCGATGTAGCAGCAGATAATCTTTGACCAGCGGCGGTGCTTGTATCGATGGTACTATTCAGGTAGCGGGATTGGTCACCCGTTGAAGAGTTATATACCTGGCAGCCTCCAAAAAGAATGATGCAAAAGGGTACTGTTAATAAAGAAATCTTCATTTTTTTTGTACCGGCGGCGCTTTCAACGGAAGATTAACCACCACCTCAAGCTCGTCTTCAGCACCCACCCCTAAATAGCTCACATCTTTAATATTAAAATCACTCATTTTTAATCGAAAGTGGGTTTCTACCATATTGTTGCTTAGAAATTTATACGTTCCTTCTACCATCTTTGTAATATTTTTGACCTTGATGGTGGCCTTGCCTTTGCCATTAGCCCCCTCCCCACTTATTAACAAGGCATTTGGGTATTTATCTGTTTGAAGCCGCTGTTTCATATGTTTATTTCTCAAAGCGATGCCGCTATCAATATCACGAAGATCGATAGTGACATCTTGGGCTTTAACAGTATTTCCATTTCTGATGACATAGCCCGTTACTTTATTTGTCTGGGCCACAAAATGCCCAGCCGGTGAGAGAGAGATTCTGAGCTCCAGGTGTCCTTGAGCAAGGGCAAGAGCTGATGTGAAAAAGACAAACCAAAAGAGCCACTTCATATAAAGGGGGTCCTCCCTTTTAATCTTTTTATTATAGCATCCATGGGAGACTGTTTAAATCCAAATTACCACCCGTCACTATAATACCTACAGTTTTCCCTTTAAAAACCGAAGGATTTTCTAGCAGAGCGGCCAATGGTACCGCCGAGGAGGGCTCTACTATTATTTTCATGCGTTCCCATATAAGTCTCATTGCGTCGACAATAGAAGCTTCTTTTGCCGTCAAAATCTTACTCACATGATTTTTTATTATCTGAAAAGTTAAAGGGCTTAAGCCTGTTCTCAGACCGTCGGCAATAGTTGCAGAAGAATTTTGATTGCCCATTATCTTGCCAGCGATTAAAGACCGATGAGCGTCGTCGACGGCAAGGGGTTCTGCGCCGATAATGAGGGTATTCGGTGAAAGGTTTGCTGTGGCAATAGAGGTGCCGCTTAAAAGTCCCCCTCCCCCAACGGGAGCCATTATAATTTCAATATCCGGGTGAGAAGTTAAAAACTCAAGAGCGCAGGTTCCTTGCCCCGCGATGACTCGGCTATCATTAAAAGGATGAATGAAGGTGGCCCCCGTCTTCTCTATAACCTCCTTTGATTTCTCTTCTCGAGATTCAACAGCGGTTTCGCTAAAAATTATTTCGCCTCCGTATTTTTTTACAGCATCGATTTTAACTTGAGGGGATGTGCGCGGCATGACGATATAAGCAGGAATTTTTCTTAAACTAGCAGCTAAGGCCAATGCTTGCCCATGATTTCCTGATGAATGAGTAACTACGCCTAAGGCGATTTCCTTTTCTGATAGAGAAAAAACAGAGTTAAGAGCTCCCCGAAATTTGAAGGCCCCCACCCTTTGAAAGTTTTCGCATTTAAAAAGAAGCTTGCACTCGGTTAATTCATTGAGACTTTGACTGGTCATAACGGGCGTTTGATGGGCATGGGCCTTTATCCGCTGGGCAGCTTTTCTGATGTCATCCATGGTAGGAGCATTAAGAATAGATTGCAAAAAGGCCTCTTTTCTTCGCCAAATTATATAAAAAACACCTTAAATATCAAATACTTATTTTATAATAGACGAAATAGCCACAAAATGATAACATGCAGCGTCAAATTGTCTTGCTTTATGGAGTTCTAAATCTTGAATCGCATTAATGAAAAACATGATTTTTTGGGCGAATCTATTCTCATCCGAGAGGCTGAATTCTCTGACGTAAAGAAAATTCAAGAGCTCTTCCTTTTGGTTTACAATAGCAAATACCCTATGGATTTTGGCTTGGATCCAAAAGTACTCCAGGCTGAAATTGCCGACACCCAACATTACCTCTGGCTGGTAGCTGAAGGAAGATCCCGCGGCAAAATAGCAGGGGCAGTCATGTTTAATTTTGATTTGCAGAACCGTTTGGGCAAGGCCGCTGGTGGTGTGGTTGCTCCAAAATATCAACACAAGGGTTTGGGCACAGCACTTTTAAAAATTGGAGTAGAATATCTCACTAAGAAAAATAATTTGGTCGATGTGATTTATGGCACTACTCGCACAGTCAGTGAAGGGCCCTCGCGCATGGCCCTTGAAGTAGGGTTTCACAAGATGGGTCTTTTTCCAAATGCTGTGCAGGTTGAAAATCTTGAGCATCTTAATTTAGATATTTATTTGGCCCAAGGGGCTCTCCAAAAGCGCCGTAAAAAGCCCTACCTATTCACGCCCTTTTATGAGGTTTACAATATCGCGCGCAAACAATTGAAATTAGAGCGAGCTTATATGGTCACAGAACGAGCCCCGCTTAAATTGTCCCGTCAAAAACTTTCTTTTAAATTGAATAGAGATGAAAAAGAAGTTGTCTTGAAATTTCGCCATTATTCAGAACAAAAGCGACTATCGAATAGTTTTTTCCCCTTTCATATGCCCAATTGGCTTTTGGCCAGTGAAGATGGAGGGTCAGAAGTTTTTATTTGGTATGGTGGAGTGGGCAAGCAAGCTTCTATATTGGGGTATAGGACAGATCGAGTAAACATTCATGACCTTCTTGATTCTGTGGCCTACGCTCTTCAAAATCAGGAGGCTGCCTATGTGGAGCTATTGGTTGACGCTTACGACTACACTTTGCAACAAGAGGCCTATACGGCCCGCTATATTCCTTCGGCGTACTTTCCTGCAATGAGGCTTGCCGATGATGGGCAGCGCGATGATTATTTTGTTTTAAGCCGTACTTTTCGCCTTCTAGATTTCACCGGCGCCTTTGTCAGTGAAGAAAATTACCCTTTCTTACAAGCCTACCTTCGCTGCTATAACGATCTTTATATTCAGCCTATTTTGGGTTCAAGCCATTCAGATAAAAAGAGACCTTCTCAACCCACGCCCTTTGTCTAGATTCAATAAACATAGCTTTTTTGTCATTATTTAAAATCAGAGTTTTGATACTCTTTTTTTATGAGTATCAAGCAATGGTGCCCGCTCACACGAAGTGCCGAAATTTTAGGAGATAAATGGTCTCTGCTTATTTTGCGTGAATTGGTTGTGGGGCCTCAACGATTTAAAACCCTCAAGCAAAATATTCCAGGTATTTCTATGGATCAACTCACCCGGAAGCTCGATCATCTCTGCCAACAACATATGATCGTAAGGCAAGAATTTTCAGAGGCCCCGCCTCGAGTAGAATATCAGCTTACAGAAATGGGCCAGTCATTTCAGCCCGTATTGAGGCGTATTTTTCTCTGGGGGAGCCAGAATTTATGGGGCGTTAAAAAATCCAATGAAGTAGTAGATATTGCCTTGAGCTTGCGCTTGGCCGCCACTTTTTTGGGTCAAGGGGAGGGTGTAGTCGAAGTGATAATAAGGTCTTCTGTTGAAGCACAACAAGGCCGCTGGCTTGTCGAGCGCCATTCATCAGGGAGAGTATTCGTAGGTAAAAATATTAAAGAGGCAATCGACACGCAAGTTGAAGTGAGTTATTTAGATTGGCTCAAGATCGTGAGCCGAAAATCTTTTAATCAAACACTGAGAGTGAAAATCAGAATTAAAGGTGATTCGCGGCTCCTCGAAAATATTATTCCTATTTTTAGAAATATTCACTCTGATGAGCTGTATTCAACAGATAGAGAATTTCGCTCCATGCCTGAATTGGGCGTTTAACCGGTTAACTTCGAGCCAAGTATAAGCCCCAAACAAACAATCCAATTACAATTCGGTAAATAGCAAAAAACCCATATGATTTTGTCTGTAAAAATCTAATAAGGCCCCCAATAGCTAGGTACCCAGAAATAGCCGAAGCTGAAACGCCGGCTATAAAAATAGAATCCAAATCTGCTAAGTGAAGATGCCGAAGTTTAAGAACACAAGCCCCAGCAATAATGGGCATACACAAGAAAAAAGAAAAGCGTGCAGCGGCAGTTCGATCGAGCCCTTGGGCCAAGCCCCCCGTAATAGTCACTCCTGAACGTGAAACCCCGGGGATAACAGCGAGACCTTGTAAAAACCCGATAGCGATTGATTGGGGTAGGCGTAATTTTGCCAATGATTTATTTTTTTTCCCGTATTGATCAAAAAACCAAAGGACCACTCCCATAAAGGCTAAAGCCGTAGCAATGAGCGGAGGGTTTCGAAAGGCATGCTCAGCTTTTTTTTCAAGAAGAAGACCTATGATGGCTGTAGGAATAGTCGCCGCAATAATAAATAAAGACGTTTTTAATTCTACATCGTGATTGAGAGTAGCCCCACTTTTTAAATGACGAAATCGTACTCGTAGCAAAGATTTAGCAAAGCCGATCCATTCCCTTCGAAAGTAAATTAAAAGAGAAATAAGAGTTCCAAAATGCAGGGCTACATCAAAGGTGAGTCCGCCATCGTCACTCCAGCCAAATATCCAAGGGACTAAAATAAGATGAGCAGAGCTTGAGATAGGTAAAAACTCGGCAATCCCTTGCACCACTCCTAAAATTATACTTTGAACCAGTGTCATTTCTATTAAGTTAAACAGATTTGCAGAGCCGATTCTAGAGAAATTAAAGGCATTCCAATGCTTTGTCGAACCTTGAAATCTATTGACACTCATCTAAATAGAAAATACATCTCTGCGGCAACGGAGGGTTAAGTATGAAATTTGTAGCAATATTTCTCTGTTTCTTTGCCCAGACTTATGCGATGGCCAATCCTGATCCTTCTAAATATGAAGTGCTTCGGCAGCTTTATAATGAGTCGCAGCAACCTGCAGATCTTAGTGATTTTCAATATCAGAATGAGTCTCCCAACCAGCATTGTTTGGCGGCTGATGGTTTAGATCCCAATCAACTTTGGGAGATAAATGTTGTGCGCGTAAAAGTAGAGGTGAACGGCGGGCCGTTATTTCCCAATGACAGAGAAAAACTTCTCTTTTTTTCTGGAGAACGAAATGCTGAGGTTAAGTCTTTCATTGACCGCGTCGATTTTCCTCAATCAACGGCTTTAGATTTGGTCACTCATCTTAGAGCCGCTTCTAATTTTTTAGACAGCCCGGCGACATTGAAAGCAAGAAAAAATGAAAAATATATTAGCTTTGTAATGACCCACTATGAAGGAAGTGCAAATAACAGCACTTTATACGGGTATTGCTACTCGCTACGATAATTGACCGCTCTTATCTAAGGTTTCTATTGAGTTCTCTGGCCATTGTAGTAGGTTACTACCCCGTGTGCGGCCGTAGTTCAGCTGGATAGAATATCAGACTACGAATCTGAGGGTCGCAGGTTCGACTCCTGCCGGCCGCACCATTTAAATTTTACCTATGTGTCGGGTTAGTCAGTTTTAGCAATTTTTTCTACTAAGAGATTCATTCAAGGTTGAACTGATCTGATCAGTATATACATCAGGCGGTGTGGCCTGGTGCTGTTGCACTATTTGATTTTCTAGATTGCCCTCCGGGAGGAGTAAGCCGATCTTCCAGACATAATCATCAAGATCTTTCTGAATACTTAAATCTTGGGCACGATTAGCGGCTTCAGCTATATCACCCTGAAGCTGTTTGAGTTCATCTACTGTGCCGACAAGTAAACGACAAGAAGTGCTCTGAGCGCCCGATAAGAATTTGCGCGATTCCTCTTCCAAATTTCGCAATGCTTGAATTTCTTGAAATTCTTTTTCTGTGAAGAGAATTTTCCACTTTTGACTCAATGCCGTTCTCCCATTCTAAATTTGTTAGTAATGAAATGAAGTTTTAGCTTCATTGCCAACAAAATATATCACAACTACTCTCTTTCTTTACCTATTTATTCTCAGGTAAAGATTTCTTTACTTCCCCCTCCCGGTTCTCAATAAATCAATGGGAAATGACGACAGGTTGCATATAAATTTTACCGGAGCGCCAATGAGAAAGATGGATCCAAACTTTGAAGCAATGATTCAGGATTTTCGACAGTTCTCGCAGCTTCAAATTAAACCAGGGGTCTTTGGGCGTGATCAAAAAAGCGAATTCCCATTAGAAATCTTTCAGCAACTCTATTCTCAAGGATGGCTCAAGGCGGCTGCTCAAAAAGAATATGGTGGCACCGAAATTCAAACCAGCCAGTTGATTCATTGGGCTCGAGAAATGGCCACTGTCTCTTCGGGCATCTTTATTTCATCTTTGGGTCATATTCTTGGCCAGAGCCCACTCTTTATTTTTGGCTCTAAAGATCTCAGAAAAAAATTAGCTCCTGATAAAGCTCCATCGCTTTCTTTGTGGAGCTTTTGCATGACCGAACCCGCTGCGGGCACTGATATTTTTAATATTCAGACTCATGCTAAAAGAGTCCCCGGAGGTTTTCTCCTGACGGGCCAAAAGCATCTGATAACCAACGCCTCTTTTTCAGACCACCTATCTGTATTTGCAAAATTATGGATCCCAGAAAAACAAAAAGAAGCGATCTCCGTATTTTATGTACCGGCCGGCACAACCGGAGTCAAAAGAGGAGATCGGCTAGAAAAATTCGGCTTGAGGGAATCAAATACCGGGGGATTAATCTTTAGCGAAGTTTTTGTACCAGAAGAAAATCTTATCGGTGAGCCTGGTCAAGGGATAGAAATCTTGTATCGCTGTATACAGAAGAGCAAAACACTTATTGCCGCCGCCGCTGTAGGAATATGTGATCGTGCTTTGCAGTTAGCGCAAGAACGTCTCAATGGGCGCATATCACAAGGAAAGTCTCTTCTTGATAGACCTGTAATCTCATCGATGTTGGCGCAGTTACATACTGAGGCTCGAGCAGCCTGGCTTTTGACATGCGAGGCCGCTGCGGCGTGGGATGCAGGGGAGCCGGCCATCAAAGAGGCCAGCATGGCTAAGCTTTTTGCCGCCGATGTAGCGGTGAAGACGGTAAGCGAAACCATGGAGCTCCATGGCGGATACAGCTATAATATCGAATCAGAAATACAGCGACTCTACAGAGACGTGAAGGCTCTAGAGATTGTAGAGGGAGCTAGTTTTGTACAACAGGCCCTCATTGCCCGAGAGTTATTCCGAGAATCAAAATCACCAGCAGTAAAATTAGTAAAAACACCGATGGCTTCGGCCGCTTAAGAGAGTAAGAGAGAGGGACCAGATGGTTATTAAAGACCTGAAATTGGTGCTCTTGAGTAGTGAGCCAAGCACTGAGATAGAACGTTCGCTTTATGAGCGCGCTTATCAGGCTTGGCAAGGAATTTGGCAAAAAACATTTCAGGAGCTAGAAGGACGGCAAACCATTTTTAGCGACGACTTTCTTAAGCAAGACGAGATCGCTGTGCTCATGTACAAAAATGAAGTGATCGGCACATCTTGCTTTAAGTGGGCCGACCTCAGGCTTAGGGCCCATCAAAATAACTCTTATTTTCAACCTTGGCCTCAATCCATTTTAGATTCTCTGATCAAGGACGGATGCTGGAATGTTCTAGTTGGAAGTTATTTTTCAATTGACCCTGTATGGAGAAAACAGGCGACTACTCTCCCTTTAAAAGATATTTTCTTTGGCCTTGTGGTTGAGAGGTTTATTAATTCTAATACAAGTGTCATGGTCGGCACCATGCGAAACGATAAGGGAATGGAAAACGTCGCTTACAGATTTGGAGCGAAGCCCCTTGCCTCCAATGTTGATTTTCACAATGTCAAAGTCGATTTAGTGGTCTTTTTGGGGGATAAAATCCAGACCTCCCCTCTTCCTGAAGTTGAATTTGCCATCAAGTATCTTTGGAAAAATCGCGAAGAATACGGCACTTCATCTTATGAGAAAAAATCAGCTTAAATGAGGAGAACTCTTTATGATCAATACATTTAATAAATACTTCCCTGTCGTAGAAAAGGCGGTAGATGAGTTTCCATGGGGAGAAAAGTCGTCTTATTGTCAGTTTTTGGCGCAGACTTATTATTATGTCTCTCATTCCACGAGAATGTTAGCAGTCGCCGCCGGGCAATTAAATTTAGAAGATGAGTTCCTTCATCATCGTTTGCTCGATCATGCCCGCGAAGAAAAGAGCCATCAATTATTGGCTAAGCACGATCTAGAACAGCTCGGGCAGGTTATTGCCAGCTTTCCTGAACTGCCCACCACAAATGCTTTTTATGAACCCCAGTTTTATAAGATTTTATATAAAGACTCGACGGCCCTATTTGGTTACATCATCATGCTTGAGGGGCTTGCGGTGAGAAAAGGCGCTGCAATTTATAGAACAGCAGCCGCCGCTTTTGGTGACAAGGCTGCAACTTTTTTAAAAGTTCATGCTGAAGAAGATGTGGATCACCTTGAAAAGGCCTTCAAATACGTTGCCAAATTTTCTGATAAACAAATTGAACTGGTGGGGCAGAATCTTCAGCAGTCCTGCTCAAGTTACGCCCTGTTTCTAGAGGGAATAAAGCATTCACACTTTAAGGCAAAAGCCGCTTAATAAAATTTAAAAGTAAACGATTTTATCGTGATCAACGCTTATCGTTTCTGCCGACATGCTGTGAACAAGCCCCTGTGTGACCCCAGTGTTTTGATCTACCAAAGGGCACAAGTATTTCATGCGGATCTTAAAGGCTTTGTTTAATCCCAGGTATCGTTCTCTCAATATATGTTCTTTGACATTATAGGGTACCGTTCCTAATCCGTTTTCTAATGTATTTGAAGAAATCTGATAGAGGACATCAGTTACTGATTTGGGTCGCTCATAGAGCATGTACCATTCTTTTATGAGAAGATCGACCAGGGTATACCCGCAATACCGAAAAAATTCTAAATTTCGATAAACTTGAATGAATTTTGACGTGTAAATTTCTATGATGTCCCCTTCTTCTATGTAATCCATAAAGTTATCTTTTGGATAAATAGAAAGTCTTTTAAAAACTTTTTGAAGTACTGATTTTTCTACAGCGAGATTGAATTTCGCCAGGGGCCCCGATGGAATCAATTCGGTGTAGGCGATGGCATTTTCAATGACCTCTCGTTGCTTATCAGGGGCGATTTGCATAAAATCTTTAAGGGAGCGCTCATCGTAGGTTTTAAAGGGGATCTCATTTAATTGGAGCGCAGAGGACAATCTGTCTAATGCAGAAATGAACTCAGAACCTAATGGTATTGAAGGGGCTAAAACGTTTAATGCCATACTAAACCTCACAAGCAAAAATCCAATTCTAACCAATGACACGTGGTGTACAAGTTAAGTTTTCTTAAGCCATTTAAAGATTTTAAATTCCGACTATATACTGTCTACTGGTTTTACACTTTTTGAAAAAAGTGTAAAAGAAACTGTAGAGTCATGGGCGAACTTTGCATTTTTAGAAAGGCCTTCCTTTGTACTTTTTTATTGTTGAGCCCGACTCAAATCTTCATGAGATCCTGAGAGAGGGACTTAGTAAATTTGGGCAAGTTGACCTCTTTCGAAAGCCCAAGGAATTAGAGGGGCATCCCGGTTTGGCTTCTTATCAACTCGGGATAATACATGAGGATTACTCTCAGGGCGGAATATTAGGCTGGTATAAACAGCTTCGGGAGCAAGGGCTTATCCGCGCTCCTGTTATTGTTATGTCTAGCGTTGAAGATGCAAAATTTATTGAGTACTGCCTTTTTCAACCTGGGGTCATGGATTATATTATGAAGCCCTTGAAAATGGGTGAGCTCATCGCACGAGTTCAGCGAGCCACCAAGTCAAGTGATGCGCACTCTGTCTTCTCTCAAAGCTTTAAGGTGTTTCCTAAAAGGAGAATGCTAGAGCGTCGAGAAAAAAAGATATTCTTAACTCCCACAGAATTTTCAATTTGGGAAATTTTTCATGGTGCTTTTCCCGCTGGGATCTCTCGAGATGAAATCATCCGTGAAATTTGGCCAGGGGTTTGTATGCAAACGAAAGTCTTTGATGTTCATTTAAGTAATTTGCGCAAAAAAATCTTATGCCTTGGGATCTTCATCCATTTTCATCAAGAAAATGAAACCTATACTCTCGATATTGCAAAAGACCCCTGATTATACAATGAGCCCCTGCACCAGAAATCCCAACCCAATTGTCACAAAGCAAAGTGAGAAATAAAAAAACCATCGGCGCCTGGTCAATACAGAAATCGCAGACATGGCGATAGCCACCTGAAACAACGTCACAGAGCGAGCAAAAACCTCATGGCGCTCAAAGTGGGACCGCGATCCCTCTTCTAATTCTTGGGCGTTTTTTTGAATTTCTTCTTGTTCCTTTTTATAATCTTCTAATTTCTTTTCGTCTTTTTCATTGTTTGTCCCAGGGGCCTTCCCCATCTCTTTTAAGAGCTCTATTTTGCTTGAGAGCACAGCACTTTTAATAGATTTGGCCTGGTAATAGGCCCATTTGTCAGAAGATTTTATTTGATCAATCATGGCTTCATTAGCATGGGAGCCCGCCAGTAAGGCAGCGATGGCGGCGAGAACAGCCATGAGGGCAGCCCCTAGGGCAACGACAGAAGTCCAAGGGTCTTGGCTTTCATGGGCGCGATGATGCATTTCTTCATGAAGATGTTCTGTGGGCACCTCGATTTCAACCATAGAAATCAATTGTGCCCATCAATAAAGGTTCTTTCAATAGGGTTCATAGGGGATATGTAAGGAGCTCATCTGGTAACGGGCCGCCTTCAAGGGAGTCTTATAAATGACGCAATGGGTTAATTCGGGGATGGGTTATTGAAGTTACGAACTGGGGACATTATTTTCTTCTAATCCCTTCAAAATCTCATACACTTACACCCATAAGGAGGCATTATGAGCAACAAAAGATTCTGGTGGTCAGTATTTGCTGTTTGGATTGTCATGAATATTACAAATTGGTTATTTCACGGTGTTTGGCTCGACTCCCTTTATAAAGAAACAGCTCAGCTTTGGAGAAGTAAAGAAGATGTAATGCATTTTATGTGGCTGATGTGGGTTGGAACTTTTGTTTGGGCATGGGCCTTTGTTTGGATTTATTCAAAGGGAATCAGCTCGTCTAATCCGTGGGGTCAAGCTTTTCGCTACGCCTGGGCGATTATTTTGCTTTCACAAATTCCCCAGTGGGCCACGATGTGGGTGATGTCACCTTACCCCACAGAACTTGTTATAAAATGGGCATTCATTGGCGCTGTTCAAGCCATGCTCTGCGCTTATGTGATGACATGGACATTCAAACCCCAGCTGACGTGGTCGACGAAAGCAAGTGCCCACTAAATAATTTTTTTATTTACTTAAATTTTAATGCCCTCGAACCTAATTCGAGGGCATTTTTATTTGTGTATCCGTGAAAAAATAATGCGGTGACAATCATTGACGATAAAAGCCACTTTCTGATTAAGAGCCGGTGTCATTTCTTGGAATTGGCAACCCATTTGAAAGATAACAGCGCTCCCCAGGCGCATTTGCTTGCGGGCAAATCGAACCGAAGCTTTTAGTTCAATAGGAAGGTGAGTACCCACAGAAAGTATTCCCACAAGTGTAGCCTTTTTATCAAAAAGACCAATGGCCTCTTCTGGAACTTCTAAAGCAACACCCTCAGCAGAGAGATTGACCACGCGAAGTGATTTTGACACTTTTACTTTATTAACGAGCAAGGTATTAAATTTGGCATCGATGATCAACTCTGGCAGATCAACTCGAAATGAATTACGTCGCTGCAATTTATAAATATCTTTTAAGTGAACGATGTAGTCGCCGTTTTTTATGTCGAGTACCTCACCCTTTGAAAAAAACTTCAAGTCATCTAAATCAAATGTAACAATGACGACTCCGGGGCTTAATGACGGGCCTTCTTCGTGTTTTCCGACTAAAGAAGATTTATTTAGTCCAAAAGGTTTAATGACAGTAAGGGCATTTGATGCCTTGTTCTGTTCACTTTTAATGCGCAAAAGAATATTTGATGTAACAAGTTGGTTGAGAATGTCCTCGCGCTCTAGTTGGGAGGTGATGGGTTGAAAATAGTGCTGCTTCTTTCTGGCGATATCTTGCATTTATTTATTGAGTCATGGGTGCTAGAAAATGTAAAGGGCCTGGTACCGCCAAGCCCTATGTTATGCTGCCACAGTGACCCAGGGCCCTATAGGCTCTTTTAGTGACTGCTGATTGATCTATTCAAAAATGCGCGATTAAACTTATAGGCAATTGACTCTTCGGGGTGATTGATTTGGTGCAAATAAATGGCCGTTAGCAAAGCGGCGGCCAATGCTGCGATGACGAAAACTCCTGCAATGGAAGCAATGAGTGAGCGCGCCGTCATTTCAGGTTTTAATTTGTCAGTTGAAAGTCTGCCCCGCTTGTCAAAGGCGACGCGACGGTCTCGAAGGGCGTCATCGTTGATAGCCTTCATAATGGCCCCGTCTATTTTTGCAGGAAGGCGCATAAATTGAACACCAAACTGCTGCATAGCCCCTGGGGCGTCTTCTATTTTTTTTGCCCAAACTATTTCTCCCTCACAGTCAAAACTTTCGTCTTTACTGAGAGAAAGATTGAGACGTAAGCGCTGCCCCTCGCGAAACTCTGACCAAAGAGGAGCTTTAAATGACATACCTGTGGGGCTGATATTGGTAATGTTTTTTGTGATTAACTTGTCGTCTTCTATGCGAAGCTGCCAAGAATCGCTAGAGTGCCGGTCTAATCTTATGATGGATCGTTTGTCTTTTGATAAATCTGATGTCATTAATAAGCCCCCTCTTAGATCTTATTATGAAAAATCTAGGCCAAGAGTGATAAGAGATAACTAATTGAAATTATTAAGTTAGTAATGGTATTTGATGTCTTGGTTTTGATCATGTGTAAAGGTTTTTCAAAAAGAGGGCCCAAAAAGGGCACCTTAAGCCTGTCTAAGGCCCTAAAAACACTAAATATTTGAGGAAAAGATGGTCTCTTTTTTGCTTTAGAGCCCCGTATGCTTAAGCTGATCGCAATAACTGTCATGGCGTTTTTCTTTGCGGCTCCTGTAAAGGCAGCCTCAACTCCCCTTCTTTCTTATAAAGTTTGGAAATTGAAAAAAGTAGATGAAGCCAAATCGATCGTTGTCGAACTGGAACATCAGATGAAGAAAATTAATAACGCTAGGTTTACTGAAACCGCAGTCGAAGAAGATAAAGCCTCGGTAGAGAGAAAGCTTTTTCAGGCCAAACTGAACTTAGAAGTCATTCGAGGTTTGTCTGCTAATGACTACTTTGTTCTTTATGTAGCCCCTCTGTTTAAAGATGACCCCCATGCCCTCTTAAAGGCAGCAAAAACATTAAGTCCGAAAGAGGTTGCAGATATTTTGGGCGCCTATCAAAAAAAATTATCTTCTCCTGAAGTGGTGGGCATTAAAACCAATCCCCTCCCAGAAGATCTCTCACTGACTCTCTAAATTTGGGGCTAATTTTTAGGATGTTCAATAATCTGATGGAGAACCCAACCAGTTCTTATGGTTGTAGAATTACAATAATTTTTAATGCATAGAGGATTTTTGAGGCACCCCAAAATGTCCTCACAGAAAGTCTGCCCATTGGTTGTTGAAGGGGGCGAAGACTCAACACAGCTTCCCGCATATGCTTCATTCAAAAATACACATGAAACCCATGGGCTTGCAGGTTTACAAGGGGTGTGCGTTTCGCCTCGGGCATAGTCCTTACAAGAAAGCACCGAACAGGGAAGGGAGCCACTGCCTAGGTGCCCCTCTTCGATATAATAACAGTGACACCAGGGAGTGGCCTGACTCTCATGGTGACAAGACCTTGGCACTGGTACGATGGAATCTGCATTTAGAGATTGAAAAGGAGTGGGCAAAATCATCAAAGTAAGGAGGGCCACCAAACACCCTCTGCTATTGCGAAACATGAAGACCTCGTTAATTATTTAATAAATCCACCGGAAAATAGCAAAGTCACCTTGACAAAGCAATGGGACAGCCCATAATTCCTTTTGATTGAGAAGTTTTACTTTTTCTATCTTATTGTAAATATTGCAAAAACAAGGAGGTCTCTCGTTATGGCATCAACTCACGTAAATGTTCGTCCACTTCACGATCGACTGCTCGTTCAAAGACTGGCAGAAGAAGAAAAAACAGCTGGCGGGTTATTCATCCCCGACAACGCTAAAGAAAAACCCCAACAAGCAACTGTTGTTGCTACGGGCAAAGGTCGCGTTTTAGAAGACGGAAAAGTTGTTCCGTTAGAAGTTAAAAAAGGCGACAAGGTTCTCTTTAGCAAATACTCAGGCACAGAACTCAAGTTTGAAGGCAAAGAGTATTTGATGATCCGCGAAGAAGATGTTTTAGGCGTTATTAATTAAATTTTGAGGAGGCATTAAAAATGTCAGCAAAAGAATTACGGTTTAGCGAAGAGGCACGTAATGCCATCCTTCGCGGAGTTAACCAGCTCGCCAATGCAGTGAAAGTGACTTTGGGCCCCAAAGGCCGCAATGTTGTCATCGAAAAATCTTTTGGTGCTCCATTGATCACCAAAGACGGTGTGACTGTTGCTAAAGAAATCGAATTAGAAAATAAGTTTGAAAACATGGGCGCCCAAATGGTTAAAGAAGTTGCCAGCAAAACAAATGATGATGCTGGTGATGGAACAACCACAGCCACTGTTTTAGCCCAAGCCATCTACAGAGAAGGTGCTAAAATAGTTGCCGCTGGCCACAACCCCATGGAAATCAAGCGTGGAATGGACAAAGCTGTAGATAAAATCACAGCCGAGTTGAAGAACATCGCTGAAAAAGTAAACGGCAAAAAAGAAATTGCGCAAGTTGGCACAATCTCAGCCAACAATGATAAACACATTGGCGATCTTATTGCTGAAGCAATGGAGAAAGTCGGCCGTGAAGGTGTTATCACTGTTGAAGAGAGCAAAACCGCTGAAACAACCCTCGATGTTGTTGAAGGGATGCAATTTGACCGTGGTTACTTATCACCCTACTTTATTACCAATGCAGAACGCATGGAAGTAGTCCTTGAAGATGCTTTCGTGTTGATTTACGAAAAGAAAATCAGCGCGATGAAAGATCTCATCCCTCTTCTTGAATCTGTAGCTCAACAACACCGCCCCCTTCTCATTATTGCAGAAGAAGTAGAAGGTGAAGCTTTGGCTACTCTCGTGGTTAATAAACTGCGTGGCACATTGCAAGTAGCTGCCGTAAAAGCCCCTGGTTTTGGCGATCGCCGTAAAGCCATGCTTGAAGACATTGCGACCCTCATCGGTGGCCGTGTTCTCAGCGAAGAGCTTGGCAATAAGCTTGAATCAGCCAAGGTTACCGATCTTGGTCGCGCAAAGCGCATCGTGATTGATAAAGACAACACCACTGTTATCGATGGTGCTGGTAAAAAAGCTGAAATCGAAGGCCGCGTAAAAGCCATTCGTGCTCAGATCGAAGAGACCACCAGCGACTATGATAAAGAAAAACTAAAAGAGCGCCTTGCTAAGTTAGTTGGCGGTGTTGCAGTTATTCATGTTGGTTCTGCTACTGAAGTTGAAATGAAAGAGAAAAAAGCCCGCGTAGAAGACGCACTCAATGCTACCCGCGCTGCCGTTGAAGAAGGCATCGTGGCCGGTGGTGGTGTGGCCCTTGTACGTGCTGCAAAAGCTCTCTCGAACTTGAAATTGCCTCCTCAACAACAATGGGGTTCAGATATCGTTCGCAAAGCTTGCGAAGAACCTATCCGTCAAATCGCGCTCAATGCTGGTTTAGATGGTTCTATTGTTTTAGATAAGGTTTCTAACGATAAGAATGCCCATTTCGGGTTCAATGCCTTCACAGAAGAGTACAGTGACCTTGTTAAAGACGGCGTCATTGACCCTGTAAAGGTGGTTCGTTGTGCTCTTCAAAATGCAGCTAGTATCGCATCTTTGATGATCACCACCGAAACCATGATTGCTGAAATGCCGAAGAAAGAAAGTGCTTCTCCAATGCCTGGTGGCGGCGGACATGGCGGCGGCTTCGACATGTAAGTAAGTCTTAAATAGACGAGTTTTTAAACCCCAAGTCAGAAATGGCTTGGGGTTTTTATTTTCCCCAGCTTATCTGCATATAAACCTGAGCATTTGTTGAGTTGCGTGAACCTAGATCAGGACGAACGGCGCTGCGGTCTTCAAATAGGTAAAAAGGTTGGTCCTTTGTTGCAAGCGTTGCGCTGGCTCCAACTTTTACAGAGTGTTGAATGATTTTTTCCCAGGTTGCACTTACATCTGAGGAGGCTGGAGTATTATAAAATGCATCACGTGACCGGTTATTAACCATGCCCTCGGCTTCTCCCATCACAGTGAATGTCCCGCGTTTTTCCGTCGGGATGGCAAGTTTTAGTTTTTCTTTTAGTCCGATGGCAGAGAGATTTTCGACCCCTTCCATTAGATAGAGTTTTGAATCTATGACCAAATACGCTTTTTTATCATTTGACCTCGTATCATAAATGACATCAATGGCATCATATGCAGTTTGAACCTTAATTTTTTGATTCGAGAGGTTGTCAACACCAAGCTCCCAGTGTCTTGTTCCATCGATGGTAATATGATCGGTAGCTTTATACTCTAGACCAGCTGAGATATCATGGGCGGGTGCTGAAGCGTTGGCAATCCCGGTATCCATTCCCCTGAAATCATTTTGGATGGCAGATATTTCTACCTTTCCCGTTGTTTTATTGACCCGTGCGCTTCCTTTTAAATCGAGGCCTGCAAATAGATTTTGGCGATTATTTTGTTTGGCCTGACTTTCTGGGTCGATTACCGGTGTACTAATTTGTGAGACTCCAAACATCTCATGGGCAGAAAAATTCATTTGGTCAAAAATCGCTTTCTTTTCTTTAGTGCCAATTTGTTGTTGTGAAGAGACTCCCGCAGCCACATAACTGATTTTTTCACCGTCAGTGCTCGTATAGTTAGAGTTGATAAGAAACCCCTTAGCCGGAAACTTGATCGTGGGTTGATAGCCTCCAATAAAGGTTTGTTCATGATTGCTCACAGTCATCTGGACAGTGGCCTTTTCTTCTCGAAGCCGTGATGCCTGCTGGAGCATTTCATTCACCCAACGTGAGGTGCGTGGAACATACTGATGGGTGCGAGAAGATCCATCGGCCCTTGAACTTTCAACCATCATAGAAGAAGTTATTGGACCCAAAATCCTTTCAGACACATCGCGGGCCCCTTGCTCTGTTTTTTGGTGAGTATTGATTATGCTTGAATAATTTTGGATGTAATAATCCCCGGTCGTTGGATCACGAAACTGATAGATCACGTGACCACTGGCTTTATTGGCCTGACCTTGTCGGGCCCAAAGACCACTGTCAATTGCTGTAACTTCCTCTCCCAGTGCCTTTGCGTATTCTGAAAGAAAAGGAGAAATATTGCCACATGTTCCGGCTCCAGAGGTAGTGTTGCGATTTGCCTGCCAAATTTGTTCATAAGGAAGGACACGTAACCCCGATTTAACCATGTCGTGGCTGTAATTGCTCTCGGTCTCTGCGCCCATCAGAGATAGAAACATTATCTTTTGATAAAAACTAAGATTGGGAGCTTGGGACATAACCAATTGCTTGGATTCTTTAAAGGATTGGGCTGCCTTGTAGGGAGAATCGTAAAAAAAATCCTTCCCAATAGATGCCATAAAAAGTTGATAGGTTTGAAGATACTCGGCATTGCTGAGCTTGTTGGAGCCAATGAGGTCATTAAAGCCTGTTCCTGTTAACTGGAGGGATTTGTTTGAATAGTTCGCATCAAAGAGAAAGACTCCATCAAACGCAACCAGAGGTCGCGAATTTTTATCGTCCTTTTTCTTCACCGTTTGTTTTGTATCAACGTTTATTTTTTTAAGGGGAGTGTCATTGCAGTTACATTCGCGATGATTCATTTTTGATAAAAACGTGCCCACCTGCTCAACAATGCTTTTGGTGAATGGCGAGTCATCGCTAAACCCTATGCAAGTAGCGAAAAGTATTGAAATAAAAAGTTTAGCCATATTCAGTTGTTTTCGGAATTTTGGACCTTTTTCTAAAAATTTACTTGCCAGTCAGGACGGAAGTCCAAGAAGTTAGCCTAGCTTGATGTCTGTGCCTTTATGGGCAGATCGAGGCATTTTAGTATTCCCTTTTAGGACATATCATTTTGAACTTTTTTCAGACTACGTCATCGAATGGAAAGATAAGTTTGCCTTCAAACAGGTTACAACATCTATTTGAGCTTGGCTCAAGACTTGCTAAGTTCTCGTAGCACTAAAGAAATGAGGAGCGTTGAATGAAAAATAAATTCTTTTCGGTTTTTTTATTATTTGTAGCATATTTGAATTCAGCGGTTTCTTTGGCCGTAGAAACTGAGGTTAATGTACCCCGGTGCACAGCATTCTATCAATTTAACAGCAGGGTAAAGATGCCCGAGTTCAATTTTTCAGCTCAAGTTTTGAAAGATTTAGGAGAACAAACTTTGGAGCTGCGGTTGGAAGATAAACGCGTGCTGAGGGTTCATGCATCTAGAATGAATAACAATGTCACCCTGGTCTTTGTTAATCTGGATTCAAGCAACAGTAAGAGTATTTTAGAAATCTATGGGTTAGTTTCTAATCAGGAACATATGTCCGGATCGTTAGAAGTTAGCACCGATAATTTCGGAATCACCTGTTATTCTGAAAAATGAGCGTTTCGTCTGAATAAAAACACTTCTATTTTTGACTTTCTCTTTATTTACTATTTCCTGTGAAACTATTTCACTTTGAAAGGTAAAAGGAATCCTCAAGAAGCTTTAGAATCTGTATGAAAGTCTCTCGTCATTGGTCCCATTTTTGCTACGATTTTTTATGATTCGTGGATTCCAAAAACGGAGGCTCTCTTGAAACTTTTATTTCCTTTATTCATTTTGTTAATCCTTGGGGCTGTAGCTAATGCCGATTCGGCCGCCTGTAGGCGTGCCGCCAATGTTGCTTCTGGGCAGGCGCTGATAAAAAAGGCTCCCTATAACAATTGTTTCGTACGATACGTTCAAACCTCTAACGATAACCCGAATCTCTATTACTTACGGTGGGAATGCGACCCTGCTGGTGCTTTTATCTATCGAGTTTGGACCATTCCTCATGGTGGCTCCTGCACTGTCACTCGGGTGAGTTCTAAATCCGTTCCTTAAAATAGTTTCAAAACACCCTTTGCTTCAATGTGCCGCCGCCTTCTTTTAAGTAAGGGATCAACCAAGAGTGGTATTTAATAGCCGCTTTATTTAATTTGGTCCCCGTAGAAAGCCACGAATAGATAGCACTAATTTCTTTTATGGGTATGCGAGAGAAGCCTTCAAACGAAGTGGCGGGGAGAAAATGAAGCAGTCGTCTGGTTTCTCCTGAATAAATATCCCAGAGCACCTTGGTTTTTATTTTATAATTTTTTTGTGAAAGGGCCACTTTTAGATCTGGGTAGGTGTTGTATGCCACAGAATACACCCTGGCTTTTTTTGCAAAGACGCTATGAACGGCATAAGACACATCTTGATGATGAACATGGCCGTATTCGCCCAGGATTCCATGGGTGAAGACGGAATCATATTTTTTTACTTTTTCTATGAGACGAAGTTTCGATTCTAATTTTGAAATATCTAAGCGCTTTTCAAATATATCAGAAAAATTCCAGCATTCGGCGGTTTTAACTCCTAAGACTTTACAAGATTGTCGAAATTGAATTCTTCTCTCGTTTCGAAGACCATCAGCATTGCCATCGGTGACGCAGATCACATGCCAATTAAATTTTTTGGTAAGCATAAGGCCGCCAAAAAAAAGGGCTTCGTCGTCAGGGTGAGACACGACAACGAGAGCCTGAGGTTTCTTGTTTTTGACGGCTTTATTGGGCAAAGTAACAGCCCTCCGGAATTTATTTTTTATAGAGTAAAATCTTTGTCTGCCTTAAATCGACCAGAGTATTTTCTCACCTCGGGGGTCGCAAATTGCACCCGTACTTTGAAGGAGCCAGTGAGAGCCGCGGGAGCTGGCCAACTGAATTGACCGTGGTATTGGGTGAGCTCTTGTTCTTTTCCACCCTCTGTTTTGTACCAGGCCACATTCATGCCAGGGAGTTTCGGTGTATTGAGAGTAACTTGATGGTCACGGCCCACGACGACTCCGTCAATCAATGAAATACGATCTAAAAATCTCAACCACATGTTTTCTTTATCAACAACGCAGAAATTGGGGGTGAGCATGTTTCTCATAAGACAAGCGTCATGGGTTGGCCTATATCCAACTTTGCGGCCGCTATCGTCAAAAGCCGCATAGGCGCCAACCTTGCCTGGCGTGAAATCATAGCCTGGAGCATGAGCATAGATGCGCACATAGGCGAGTACATTGTCGCCATCTTGGATTTTTTCAGAAAAATTAATCACATGCTTTCCGGGAGGCATTTGATTAGTAGGGCCGATTTCGTAAAAATTGCGATCATCATTGTACTCGCCCTTTAAAGGAACGGTGTTTCCATCAACTGTGGTGAGTACATCGCCGGGGGTCTCCCAACCCACAGAGCTTACTAAAATTGAAAGAGCAAAAGGCCCTTGGGGAGTGGGAGCAGGAAAATTAAAGTCCATGCTGATGGGGTGGCCCGTCAGATTTTGCCACATATAATCGCCACCTAAATTCAGAGCCTCATTAACTTTAAAACCCTCATCGGCCCAATAAGACCAGGGGGCGTTAGCTGAGCTTGAAAAATTGGCCCCTGTATAGACATAACCGCCGTCATATTCTTCTCCGACACTTCCAAAATTATGGCCAAGTTCATGGCGAAGAACAATCATGCCACTTCGTGGGGAGCTGGTGCTAATGGCATATTGCCCCCCTAAACCACCGTAATAATTATCGTTGGCTAATAGAATAGGAAAGTCTGTGGCTGGCGCTAGAGCAAGGGCCGCATCAGCAGCCCGGGGGTCGCCGGGCATGATGGCGCGCTTAGACCCTTGGGGGCTTCGGTAAAGCTTAAGGGCTGTATCTTTTGGTGAACCGTCGCCAATACCTGAGACATGAGAAGGCACAAAAACCGCAAATACATTGAAGAGAGGTAAATAACTGGCGAAGGTGTGACCGGTGAATAATTCTTTTGTAGTGCGAAGGGCATCTGCGAAGAATTTATCTTTTTCACCCATCGTATATCCATCACCGACGATTGTTAAATTAATGCGATTTTCTGTGGGGCCTTGTTGCACGAGAGATTTTAGTTCAGCTCCAGGGATGGACAATAGGCTCATACGGCTGAGAGTGAATTGCTTCAATTGGGGAGTGATCAAAGAATCATCGGCCAAATATTCTTGAAACATTTCACGAGAAGAACGGGGCCCTTCGTCAAGAAAGCGGGGCAGTGATCTTAAAAGTATTCGTTGTCCCTTGGCTGTTTGAATGCGAGATTTTTGAACTGAGACAACTTGAGTGCCCAAGGAGCCTCTGACCATTTGTATTTTATAACTTGCAAATGTCGGTAAAGAAAAAAAAGTGAGAAAGAGAATAAAATAGGTCAAAGATATTTTCATGTGACTCTCCTGATAAGGGCCAATCATTCTAAAATCTTTTATCATGTTGATCGGGAGAGATTCAAATCAAAAGAGGTAATCGATTCCTGAGGTAAGAGTTGTTAGGCTTTGGCTGGCATTGAGGCCCGTGTCATTTCGTGAGCCTATTCCGGTGAAGGTGCTTGAATAGAACTCAAAGCTTACATGGGCCACCAGCCAAAACTGTGTTGTTATCTTATGAGACCCTCCAAAAGAAAAGGCGGTAACGCTATTATCGCTGCCGGAGCCGCTGGAGCTGGGGGTTTCGGTCATGCCCGGGAGAATATGGCGATCTAAATTCACGTCAAAATAATAGGTACGATCAGAGGTAATGGGTAAAGAACCTCCAATACCTCCATAAAGACCGCTATAAGATGTAGAGGTGAAGGTAAGGGGAGTGCTTGCGTCAATAAACATAGAATACTTTGAAAACCCAAAGTGAAGATTTATTTGAGGCCCCCAAAAATCATCTTGCAGAAGAAATTTATACCCTCCATGCACATCATAATGAGCCGTATTGGCACCAAGCTTCGTAGGTGTACTCACAGTTTGAGGATTTGAAACAGACATAACACCTTGCTGAATCAACCCACCCAGATACCAATTGGGGGTCATCCAAATTTCGCCGGTGAGATTGAGTTGAGGATAGACCGGCACATCCCCGGCGAAGGAGCCGGCATTTTGAAGGGTAATGGCACTATGATATGTGCCAAGACCCAAGCCCAGTCCAATTTTACCAAAACTGGGTTGCCGAGGGGGCAACCATTCTCTGGGGTTTTTACCGAAGCTAACGCTATTTTGTGCGGGCTCATTTGTTTTCACGGGCAGCAAGCTATCACTGCCAAGGGGAATATCAGAGTAAGTAACAAAATCTAGGCCCGTGATTTTGCTATCAGGAGCGATGACGCCATGATCTTTTTCTTGGAGCACAATACCAAAACTCAAAGTCTCATCAACTTTGATCACCTTGATTTTGCCCATAATTTCTTTTTCAGTACTTAAAAGAAATTTATACTTTGGGTGCCGCTTGGCAGAAATAATTTGCTCCACACTAACAATGGTGTTGTTTCTAATTCCATCGCGCCCACCGATATCAAGGGTGACGCGATTTCCCTGACGACTTAATACCAAACCTTTATAGGGGAGTTTATCAATAACCTTTGAATAGAGGTCGGCTGTTTTGCGCTCGATATCGATAACTTCGAATTTAGGGGCATTCTCAACATGATCTTGGGCAATGAGTTGACCATCGTTGGTAAGAAATAAATCCACTGTAAGATCCACTGCTTTTTCTTGTTTTGAAATCCGTGCGGCGAGAAACCCGTCTACTCCATATTTTTTTCCGAGATTTTTAATAAGATTAGAATCGGCTTCATAATCTTCGGGGGTTAATCGGGGGTCGACATCCTTCACTTCGATGAGATCAAAGCGGTGCCCCTCTTTAACAAGGCTGCTTAGTTTATTCTCGATATATCTTGAATACAAACCGTTGACGTTATCTATAACCGGTAAAATGCCAAGCTTATGAACTGTGAGCAGCTTATCGGTTTCACTGATATAGGCGTTATCAGCGGCGAGACAAAGTGAGCTTAAAATAAATACGGCGGTGGCGGCTGCTTTTTTCACGATGAACGACACTCCTTGTCTATTCTTTATATTTAATTTTACGGAGCTTTAATCTGTGGGTCAAATAGAGTCTCTTTGGTTGCACTTGCCCAGGTCTAAGGTCTAGCCCAGATTTGCCAAAAGTTAGTCATTATTAGCGGAATTTTTACCGAAAAGTTATTAGATGAAAATCTTTATTATTTTAACTGTAGTTCTCTGCCCTCTCATGCTCCTCGCTCAACAGGGCGACCCGAGTGCGTTAGGCTATTTACCTACAACATCTCAAGGCGATTTTGGTCATGACGGTATGGAGGCCAATCGCTATGTGAAAAAACCTCAAATCCATACGAAAGCAAAGAGAAAAAGAAGTATCGCCTCTGAGCAAGTAAAAAAATCAAATGCGGAGTCAGAGGCTGAGGTTGTTCCGCCCAATGCTCCCGACGCCCATGGCCCTAAGGTGGCCCCTCTACCGGGTCTTACAGAGGGCCCCGCAAGCTATAGCAATGAATCAATTCCTCAACCCCCGCCCCCTTCTCAGGAGGAAAATTCTCCTGGTATTGGTCAAAGAATGAGAGATTTGGTTTTGGGCGGCGACCTAGAGCTTATCGATAGATACAGATCATTTTTAGATATGGAAGATATTCGTAAAAATATATTTGAATACTCCATGGGAACAACCTATCTCTACAATACATCCATGAGCCCCTATTATTTTCGTAATTATATAAACTCTAGCCCAGGAGCCTTTTTGGGCCTTGATCTTTGGTTAACTCCGTTTTTGGGAATAGATGCCGACTATAGATTTTCTATATTAAGTGAAGTTAAAGACAGCCCCACTCAAGACAATTATACCAATATCTCTCATTCGTGGTTTGATCTGGGGATTAAATTCAGAAGATTTTTTGGGATTGGTCTTAATTCATCATATTTTTCTGTTGGAATTCGTTACGCCGACTACATGATGTCTGTTCAGCCCAATGCTCAATCTCGCTTAAGTCAACATACCCATGGCCCTGAGCTCAATGTGGAGTTGAGTCTGCCTTCTACCAAAAATTATTCTTGGAATTTCGGCGTGATCTTGCAACCTTTTTTGACCCATGAAGAAGTGGTAAAAAGCACTGATCTTACTAGCGGTACCGGTAACCAAACTGTGGGCTTTGGCTCAGCGCTTGGTGGAGAGTATAGATTTAGTCGCCAAACCCGTGCCTTTTTTAAGTTCTCTACCATGCTTTATAAGAGCCAGTTTTCAGGGCAAACCACAGCGATAGATCCCAATTCGGGGAGCTTTCCCTCGGGAGTTCCTGTTTCAAATGTTTTTTATTTTTTGGATCTTGGTTTACGTTTAGGGCGTTAATCTTTATCAATAGGCATGTTTTCAGCCGGGTAATTTTCAGGAGAGTTTTTTTCTAATTCATCTTTAGAATAGGGCAGATCTACATTAGAGGGCGTGCGTTTGCCGCCGGCCTTAGCCTCATCATTAGAATTTAAATCATTACTGTCATATTTCGCATCTTCAGAGTTCGCTAGCCCCACCCCGTCAGCCGGAGTAGCGGGGGTTTCGTCTTCTGCGTGAGCCAGTGAAACACCTGTTAAAATTGCGGCAATTGAGAAGGCGGTCATCAGTTTTTTCATTATTCTCCCCTTACAAAATATATTTTACACTTGGCGCATTTTATTTCGGATTGATTTCAAGATGAAGATCAAACCCACGATGGCCAACGTCACCATGATGTATCGCTCGGCTCTTCGGATATAATGAAGGCCGATTTCAATCTCATCACCAAAATAATATCCTAAATAAGTCAGAAGCGGAACACTAATTGCCGCTGCAAGGGCGTCTAGTGAAACGAAAGTTATGGGGCGAACGCCCAGCATTCCTGCTGATAAATAAATGGGAGCGCGCAGCCCAGCCAAAAATCGAGCTAAGAAGCAAACCTTCTTTTCGTTTTTTCTTAATTTGGCCTGAGCCAGGGCGATTCGCTCTGGAGTCACGATGAATCTGACCCCCGGTAGATCTAAAAAATGTTTTCCGTACAAACGTCCAAGTGAAAATAAAATAAAATCTCCAGAGAGCACGCCAAGAAAACAAACGACAATGCCCCAGAGCAAATCAATGTTTTCTAGATAAGCTAAATAGCCCGCTGTTACGATGGTGACATCTTCGGGGACTGGAATCCCCAATCCGCAAGCGAAGAGAACGCCGAATATGGTTAGGTAGGCTGAGATTCCTTCGAGGTTACCAACCTTATCTAGTATTTGGTCTAGAAATGATGCATCCATGGAATCTGGTATTATCCTTTTGAGCTCGGATTGCTGGCAAGCTTATAATGAAACCATGTTAAAGCTCAATATACTGATTGTAGATGATGCCCCTTTTATCAGAGATATACTGCGCCACATCGTTTTAAAGGCCGGCCATATGGTGATTGGAGAGGCTGAGGACGGTGAGCAAGCGGTGGCCATGGCGTTAGAAAAAAACCCTGATCTCATTATTATGGATATTGTAATGCCTCTTAAGAGTGGGATTCAGGCGACAAAAGAGATATTAGAAAAAGGGTTAAAGACCAAAATCATTGCGTGCAGCACGGTAGATCAAGATACAATGTTGATGAAGGCCATGGAGGCTGGTGCTGTTGAGTATATAAGCAAGCCTTTTCATGCCACTGACGTCATTAAAATAATTGAAAGGGTTTTTAAAAATGATTAAAGACATTTTTTTTACTCTGCGAATCCTCATATTAACAGCCATTGTTGCTTTGGCCTTGCAAGCCCGTATTGGCGAAAAAAGAGTTGAAGATAATTTTCATAATTGGATAAAAAATTCTGTCTTTGTAGATTTCATTCAAGAAGGTATCGATGGTGGAATAGCTGTAACAAAAGCAGTATATAAAAAGACTGATACCGGAATCCATACCATGTTGGCAAAAATTTCTAGGCGCCATGAGACAAGCAAAGAGCGAGGTTTTGGTGTCACCCTTAAGCGCTACAATGAAAAAGAAGGTTATCTAGACAAGGCCAATCACGCACAAGCCCATGAGGCTAGTGGTCATTAATTACCGACACCTATTCTTACTCAACAGAGCCAGTAGATTTAGAAAACCCTGATCGTGTTTCTCCAAGAGCAGAGGCTTTATTATGCCGACTCTCGAATAAGCTTTTACGAGTATTGCCAAACTTACAAGATGTCCCTTGAGATAAATCAGGGTTGCTGTTTGATGCTGCTACCCCTTGATTATCAGAGGGGCTTCTATTCAGAGATTGATTTGAATAGGCCGTCGTTGCCGTTATGGCTATGCCAAGAACCGCTAATGTATAAATAAGAGCTAATCGTTTCATTTTACTATCTCCTCTGACACTGATTAGTACAATCCATATGCCACCGAGATGATCTTATAAGTACCTGTAAAGAAAGGGTTTTATATATGAGGGTAAGAAAAACTCTGTCGAAATATTTGACACTTTAAAGGGCTTTAAACAGGGCTACTTTTTTAATTAACGAACTTGCCCTGATGATTTTTCGTTTTGTTTGATATTTTCTTCTGAGGCGACGGTATTGCTGTTGAGACCCACAGATGTGGCAAAATCGCAACGTGTACTGTTATCGGCGGCCGCATCACCTGTGGTCGCAGTGGAGCGGCTCGTGAAGCTGGTAAGGTCTGTATACATTGGCGCCGTTTGTCTGCTCGGGAGAACAGGCACATCACTCTCCTCTGCTTTTTCTTGAGCATAAGAAGAGGACGATGAAACAAGAGCACTCAGAATTAATATTAAAAAAGATGATTTTAAAATCATAAATTTCTCCAATTAAAAATTAAGATTCACGCCCGCAGGCTGAATCAGGTCGAGCAAATTGTTAAAGGTACTTGCCACTTGCAAGGCCACTGAAGAGCCCGAAGCGCTTGAGACCTTGGCGATTTCTCCTTTTTGAGTGTAAATAACAGAAATCGTTCCTACGCCTTCTCTTTCGATAACCGAAGGCTTACCAAATCTTTCTTCGTATTGAATTTTTACTTTGCGCTTAGCCTGATCTTCAATGATAGAGATGCGGCCCTTGCCATCGTAAGCCAAAGTTATTTTTTGACCATCTGAATTAGAAGCCCTTACCAAGTTACCTTTTGTATCATAAGAAAACTCGCTGGCCTTTCCGTTGCGCTCAACCTTGCTTACTTTTTTAAATGGATTGTCATAGTGAAGCACGGTGACTGTTCCATCAGCAGTGGTTTTGCGCTTGAGAAGCCCATTATCATAATATTCAAAGCGTGCTACTTTAGAGTTTTGGGTCACAGAAAGAGGGTGACCTAATTCATTGTAAACTACGTCGGTGGTCTGATCATTTTCTTGAGTGCGGCTTTTCTGTAGATATTTGCCTGTTTTATCACTTTTTACTAGGTACCAAAATTCATACTTAGATCTTAAAACGATTTTATCTTTGCACTTTTTTTGTACAGTGGCCCAGTAGTGATCGGTGGGATTATCATCAGATTGCTTGTAATCATATGACTCAACACAGCCCTCTTGGTCTTTATAAGAGGTGATCCAGTCCTTGTTCTTATTAAAAGTCATCTCTTTAGTGGTTTTATCTGGGTAAATAATTTTTACTAAATTATGAAGATCATCATATTCATATTGATAGATGCGGCCCGTATTTGACTTAACCCAAACAAGGTCATTGAGATTCTTAAAGCGATACTCGGCACGATAGGCGCCGGGACCTGTGATCATTTTGACTTTACCGTTTTCATAGTAGCTAAAACTTATTTTGCGACCAGCGTTATCGGTGATGTCGCGCAGGTGTTTGCCGTCGAAGTTAAATGTTAAGAAGTTTCCATTTCTATCATAAATCTTTTCAAGTCGGCCATTCAGCTTGAATTTTTGAGTGCTTCCATCGGGTGCCAAACGCACATAGTTGTTGCCATTTTTTTCGATATAATCTGTTTCGCGGCCATTGGCATAAAACCTGGTTTTGTCGGCCACGGGGCGGATAATTCCGTATTTACTGGCATATTCGCCGCGAAGGGCCGCCTCGAGCTTGAGCCGCTTTTCTAAATCGGCAAAATAAGCGGGGGGGGCTGTGGTGTTTTCGGGTCGCACTTTGTCGAGGATGGCTTTGACAGTCTTATCGATATCTTTTTCAGAAAAGTTTTTAGCTTGATAGAGAATCTCTAGGCCTGCTCCGCATTCTGTAAAGTTCAGATTGCCTTCAGGGGTCACTTCAAGAGAGGTCTCAAACTCAGAACACCACCCAAACCCGAACATGCCGTTGAAAAGAGTTCGGCTATTATAGCCTCGCTCTACTTTAATATCAAAGCCAGTTCCGGGCAGGTTGAGGTCAATCCAAGCGTCAGAATAATTGGCATTTTTCAAATCTACTAATGCCAACAGATTTTGTGATAACATTAAGATCGCAATTGAAATCAATGCCGGGAGTAGTTTGAAGCCCATTTTGTACCGTCCTCTTTTTTGCATGCCGCTTCTATTTAAACCTTGATATTAACGACTTTTCGTATGGCCAATCCACCAATAATTTGCAGTGTTAATACACCCATAAGCATGAGCCAGCCATATGTCGTGGTAAACAAGGGGGCAATAAAGCTGGCGTCCATAAAATAAAATAAAATCAAAAGTATAAACGGAATAACAGTGATGATGACCCCTTGGGTGACTCCTTGCGCAGTCACTGCGGCGATTTTCTTTTCGACCTTAATGCGCTCGCGAATAGTTCTGACGATGGTATCAAAAGTGACAGCTAAATTTCCACCGGTTTCATTTAGAATATTAACAGCCGTTACGAACATTTGAACATCTGGGTAAGGAATTCGATTGGCTAGATCCACAAGCACTTCTTCAATGCTTGCGCCGTTTGTATTTTGAGAAATCATGTATTGAAATTCTTGGCTCATGGGATCGGGCATGTTTTCAGCCACGATCTTCATAGCCTGGGGGATGCCAATTCCGGCTTTCAGAGCATTTGACATTAAGGTGAGACCATCCACCATCTGATCCACAAAGAGCGAGGCCCGGCGTGCGTAATACATATCGACAAGAAGTTTAGGAATTCGCCAACCGATGACAGTCAGCACAACCCCTACTCCTAGGCCCATCAGCACATGGGGCCAAGCAGCCACAAAGGCAAGAGTGCCAACTCCGAAGCTCACCATGAGCATTGCGCCTGTGACACGTTTTTGATTGATCTCGACAAACATTAAATCGAGACGCTTGAGAACATATTCACGATTCCCCAAGCTTTGTTTGCGCAAAAAACTAATAATATTATCGGCATTCAGATAGGTAATTAAAAATGAACATATCCCTACTCCTGGAATCACAAGCCAAGTGCTAGCGAAAAAGTTCATTTGTTCCCCCCGCCTGTTCCTGTTTTGGGGTTAGGGGCGGAGTTTGGAGTGGGGGTGCCGGGCCCAGCGGCGGGAGCAGTAAAAAGAGTATTGGGTATATTGATATTTCTTTTCTTAAATTCTTGCAGAAAAGTAGGAATAAAACCTGTGGCGACGAATTGACCCAAGACTTTTCTGTTTTTGTCCATTCCCTTTTCTTCAAACTTATAGATTTCATTGAGGGTAACGGCCTCACCCTGAATGCCAACAACCTCTGTGACGCTCACAACTTTACGGCTTCCGTCAGAGAGTCTTGAAATCTGAATAATCAAATCAATGGCGCCGGCGATTTGTTCTCGAATGGCTTTTGCCGGGAGATCCATACCTGCCATGAGGCAGAGGGTTTCTAATCGGCTCACAGCTTCGCGAGGGCTGTTGGAGTGAACAGTGGTGAGACTGCCATCATGACCCGTGTTCATGGCCGAAAGCATGTCGAGGGCTTCACCACCGCGGCATTCACCGACGACGATGCGGTCGGGGCGCATGCGCAAGGTGTTTCTCACCAGATCTCTGATGGTCACGGCCCCTGCTCCTTCAAGGCTTGCGGGTTTAGTCTCTAGTCGCACGACATGTTCTTGTTTGAGTTGAAGTTCGGCGGCATCTTCGACAGTGATTATTCTCTCGGTGGCGGGTATAAAACCTGAGAGAACATTGAGTAAAGTGGTTTTACCAGAACCGGTGCCGCCGCTGATAATAATATTGAGTTTGTTTTCAATACAGATTCTTAAAAAATCGATCATGGCCTCAGTCATGGTACCGTAGCCAATATAATCTTTAAATGTGATGGGAACTTTTGCGAACTTTCTAATAGTCAAGCAAGGCCCGTCAAGAGCCAGAGGAGGGATGATGGCATTGACACGGCTGCCGTCTTTTAATCGAGCATCCACATAGGGTGAAGTGTCATTGATCCGTCGACCCAGCGGTGTCACTATTCTTTCGATGATGGTGCGTAGCTCTTTATTGCTTGTGAAGCTGCGATCTGACTTGATTAAGCGGCCACTTTTCTCGATAAAAATAAGATCTCGTCTGTTGACCATAATTTCAGAAATCGAAGGGTCTGCGAGGAGGTCTTCTAAGGGGCCCAACCCCAGGGCTTCGTCGAGAACCTCTTTAACTATCAGAGCTCGTTCTTCACGGGTAAAGTTTTGATTTTCTTTTTCTAAAAGACTAGCGATAGTCTGTTGGGTACGAATGCGTAATTCGTTTTCTTTAGCGGGGTCTCCTTTGATCTCAGAGATATATTTATTAAGATCAGAAGTGTCGAGAAGGCCTCGGTGAAGACGTTGTTTTAAGTTATTTCTTAAATCAAAAGAGTCTATTTTGGTTGTTTCTCCTGGCCTGGCCTGGGTAATGCTGTTAGCCCCCAATGCTTTGATTTGAGTGACTTGATTTTCTCCTTTTGTGCCCTTGGGTTTATTTAATTGCCTCATTTTATCAAGAGCGCCCCCTTGAGTGAGCCTACGCACCAATTCATGAAAGGCGATGGAGATGGCGGCCCGTGGTTGAGAGGCGACAAAAGGGGTCGAGCGAGCCAATGCAGTACTCACAATGACATCATCTTGGGGAATAAGAGCTGCGACATTACGTCTCATTGTCTGTGTGACGAGCTGGGGTGAAAGGGGGCTGTTCTGCGAAACCATGTTAAGCACAACCTGCATCATGTCGGTGGGGAACATCATGGTCATCAATTGATTGATCATTCTTTGAGTTTGATTAACCGCAAGCATTTCGGGCAATGTCACAGCCAGCATGCAAGAGGCATTTTCTAAAACAGTCAATTGTGGGTTTTGAAGCTGAGAACCAATATCAACAACAATAAAATTAAAAAGATTGCTTAAGCCTTCGAGAGATTTTTTAAGGCCGTCGGTATTGACGTCAAAAGTATCGCCGGGGTTTCTCACGGCACCAATATAAGAAATACCGGAGGGGTGAGGGGTTGCTATGGTTGAAATAGTAGATGAAGAAAACTGCCCGCCATAATTAACTACCTCAGAAATGATTTTGAGGGGTCGAATGCCTAAAATAATATTTTGATCACCGCAACTTTGTGAGTCGAGATCAATGAGAAGAACTTTTCCGCGCAGTTCCAATGACAGGGCTTGGGCAAAGTTGGCGGCAAATATACTTTTGCCCACTCCCCCCTTGCCGCCTGAAACCGCAATGATATGTGAATTAGCATTGATCGCCAAGGATAGACCCCCTCAATGAACTTATCGGTATTCATTAAAGAAATCCGAAGCTTCTGGATAGGGATCACACCTTGATCTAGACCATGGGCCCCATCAAAATGCGTTGCAAACCTGGCCGAAGGGCTATTCTTTTAAGCGAAACTTCTTCTTCACGTCATCGCTGCCTTCGCTAGCCGAATTCATAATGACAGGAGTGATGAAAACCACAAACTGACTTTGGTTTCTTTGGAACTGTTTGCTGGCATAAAGGGAGATGATGGGATTCTCACTGGCCCCTCGGGGTAAGCGATTATAGGCCATGCTTGAGTCATTGCTGACGAGGCCGCCGATGGCAGCACTCTGAGCACTACGCACCGTGACCTTGGTTTGAATTGTTTTATTGCTGACCAAGGGGCCCTTCTCAGTCTGGCCAATGAGGCTCTTGAGACTAAAAGTAATAGTAAGACTAATGCTATCAGATTTGGCGCTGATGATATTGGGAGTGATATTGGTATCAATGCCTGCCTCTTCAAAATTGGTGGATAATTGGCCATATTGGTTTTGAACTGTGTACGGAATACGCGTCACAGATTTCATCACTCCAGGGTTGCCGTCTTGCACGATAATACTTGAACTTTGAAGAACGCGGGCATGACCATGGGCTTTGGCAAAATTTAATTTTGGCAATAAATCATTGATAGTGCCTGTGATGGCCCCGACTACACCCCCATTGCTTTGCCCCCCACTTGAAAATTGAACACCGCTGTCTTCTTTCAGAGTTGGGGTCCATTGAAATCGAAATCCACGGGTATAGTCTTTTTGTAATTCAACATAGTGCACGATGATCTTGATAATCTTGCCTGGTTGAGCTTCTGGGGCAGCCTTTATGGTCAAAAGATTGATGACAGAATCAATTTTTCTCTTTTTGAGAAGCCCTGCTGATTCGGCGGCTTCTACAATTACATCGGGTACATAGGTTTTAGCGATAATTTCAGCTTTTTGTTTCTCAGCTTCGTTTGCTGCCACACCTTCTAAAATGAATTTTTCATTGACGGCGCGACAATGAACTTCTGGGTTGCCCACATCTTTTTCAATCATCTCGGCAATCTTCTTTTGAGCCAAGGGGCTCATGGTAACAATGGATGAAGCCACGTCGCTGAATTGAGCCGTTACACTGTATATTCTATTCATGTCTCGCGGCAGAAGAATTTCTCCGTCGATGACGACTTTATTATTTACAATTTTTATTTGGATACCTTCGATATCTCCTAAAAGATTTTTTATTTCTGAGGCTACTTTATTGAGGTTGCTTTTTCTTACGGTAATAACATATTCGATTATTTTTTTGCCCTTATCATCGCGCAGAGTAAAATTAGTGGCGCCCTGGGCAATGGGTTCAAAGCGAATAGTCTTTAATTCTCGAGCCACAGAGATGCGAACCACATTTCTATTATAGTTCAGGTCGTCACCAATAACGGCTGGCATATTTGGAACTTTTTCTTCTTCAGTTAAGCCCACCGTCAATGTGATATACTTCTTGCCTTCGCGGGCCGTAAGCGGTTGCGGAAGTAAGCAGGCAATTAATAATAAATAAATAAAAAGCCGTGTCATAGTCCTCCCGACCTTAATAATTATACTTTACGTCACTTCCGTGAATTTCAATAAAAGTGGGCTGTCTGGCTGGAGCTTGGGGCCTATTAGCACCTGCTGCAGCCTGAGCCTGGATTTTCTTTTGAAGGGCCCGCTCACTATCAACTCCCAATACGGTGTCGAGAGTGCTGGTAGAAAGATTTGATATCACCCTGTCATTTACATTTCTTAAACTAAAAAATATGGCCCCAGGGGCAACGCTTAAAATATAAATGAGATTTTGTGCCTCACGAGGAGAAACTTCTACCGTGACAGTGGAGTAACCCGTATCCCCATTGAGATTTTTATAAGATGATTTTCCATTAAACGAATCTAATTGAAGGGCGCGGGGAATATTATTTGTCACATAGGGGCCCGTTGATAAAATCAAGACATCTTGAAGCAGCGTCTTTACTTCTCTTTTTTCACTGCGGGCTTCTCCGTAACTTAAGCTTGTTAAAATATCAACGTGATCTCCGGGGCGCAGAAGCTTGCCCACCCCTCGCACCTCATCGATGGGGATGGCAACGGCTCTTTTATCGGGGGCCACTTGAATAGAAAGACCCGTGTTGGGCCCGGGGGATAAAAGCTTTGTTAAAAGAATCTGCTCTCCCTTTTTTATTGGAGTGGCCGCCACCAATCCTACGGCATCGTCGGGGTTTTCAACGGTGCCCGGTTGAATGAAATCCACAGGTTTTTCTTCTTGGGTGACCATGGTTTCATCAAGGGTGCTCATTTCTAAAATATCTTTTGAAGCCACAAGCACTGTTTTGGTTGTGCCATAGCGTTTGTCATAATGGGCCTTTTGCTCTTGTGAATAACTATAGATGAGGAACATGGCAAAGAGCGCGCTCCCAAGTGAAATCCAAAATGTACGGCTATTGGTGCTCATGCATTCTCCTCAGTTCACCGGGCACTTGGCGTCTATGCAGATGCCGTAACCGGTTTTTATATAAATCGAAGCGGTTTTGTTTTTCTTTGAATTGAATTTCAGGTCATTCACCTCATGGGGCAGGGTGCTGTCTGCCTGGGTTAATGTGCGGCCCGCCGAAGGGTTAGAATCGGTGTCATCAGGGTTTTGTTCTTCGTCGACGACTGCATGAAAGCGATAGTGTTCATTGACGTAGGAGGGGTTTTTATCGCGCTCTGGGGGCCCTTGCCTTAGCAAGGTGATATCAGAGCGGTGTTGCAAAGTTTCAAATAGGTAGGTGCGGGCAGCGATAGAGTTCACAATGCCCGTGTGAATGGCCGTAAAAAAATCAATTGTATATACCGTCAACACAATAAAGATAAAAAGAAAGGCCACGGCCTCTAAAAGAGCGAAACCCGATTCACTTTTATTTTTCTCAACTCTTATCTTCACATCAACACCCATTGTCGTTAATGGCCACAAAATTTTCAGGGCCATTAGAAACGTTTGAAAGGGCGCTCCCATAGGCGCCATTTAAATTCACAAGGGCTTTTAAAATATTATTATTGTAGCGCATGCACTCATCAGTGGTTGGCTCTCGCATAAGATAGCTTGAAACAGTAGCTTTGAATTCTTCAGGCTGAGCGCCGGTTTGCCCTCCACCGGGAGGGGTAATAGCAGGGCCCAGCAGGGGAATTTTGAGCCCCAAAATAGGCAATTTAAAATCAATGCGATAGCCGGTGAATTGATTTCTAAAAACATCTACTCCTTGGCCGTCATAATTTGATTTGAAATTATCTGCTTTTCTATTGGTGACCTGGACCCAGTCTTTTGCACCGATAAAAGGAAGGGCCTTTAATAAACCTGTGACTTTATCTTCGGCCGCTTTGATTTGATTGTTTGGTATTGTATCACCGGCCAAGTAAGAGCGGGCGCCCGCATAGCTCACGTATTGAATGATTTCGGTAAATGTAAGGGCAAAGGTGAGAGCACTCAGCAATGTAGAAATGCCTAGAATAAGGACAATAGCAAAGAGAAAATCAAGGGTGAGTTGCCCCTTTTGATTTAATATTTTTATTTTATGCTTATTACTTTTTCTCATTAGATTAAATTTATCCTCATTTCAAATTGGCTTTTTAGTCGCATGCCGGTTTCTCCCCGACGGATGTTTTAAGACCGTTTGTTGGCCTGTATCAGGAATTCCAAATTCAATGGTGTTATTCAAGCGCGCCCATGTATTGCCATAGGTTTTTTGAAAAAAATCAGTGCTTCTTAAAGTTTTGGTAATGCCCGTCCAGACAGCGATAATGACCGCGAACATCAAAACAAATTCTAATGTGGACTGGCCCCTTTGTGAAATCATGGATTGAACACTCCTCCTTTTGATTTAATAGGAGGTTGCCAAAAGCCTGAACTGAAGCCGCCACCTGTTTCAAGGCGTTGTTCGATTTTGCCACCGAGATAGGGGGTGGCTTCTTTAAAGGTCAGCGGGATCTGCTTAGAGACCATGCCGATAAACAGCATGAAGATCGCTGCCAATAAAATGTACTCAACGAGTACCTGCCCTGCCGCATTCATTTTTTAGCCCTTCTTAGAAACGCTTTATTTAATTACTTCGTCAGCTTTATCACTTACTTTGCCGGTAAGTTCTTGAAATTTTTGTACAATCGTTCCCTTGAACGCCAAAACAATAGCTGCCACAACGGCGAGAAGAAGGACGTACTCCAACATCCCCTGACCCCGCTGATTTTTTAAAATCTTTCTAAACTTTTTCATGACTCTCCCTTTAAATTTGGATAGTTACAGGCCGATGGTGCCCAATACACATCGCCTCTATAAGGCCTATCGGCTAAAGTCTGTAAAACTTAAGCAGTTTTCTGGGAATTTTACCGGCTAAAGTCTAGGCAGTTGTGGGCCTCTTTATGTGGGATTGAGAATCGAAACGGTTTAATGGGGAGAGTCTAAAGAGCATTTAAGCAAAGATTGTTAAGCCATGCTCGCGGTTGCAGAGATGTTCTTTAAAACCTGCCGAAAGTGGTTAAAGGCCCATTAGAATGGGAAAGTTCCCAGTTGTGGAGGTCGATTTATTTAGCCAAATGATACCGAACGCTGGTTACAACTATACGGCGTTTAAAGGCAAGGGCTGTTCGAATGACGATCGCCGTTTGGTTATGCAAAAGGTTTTGCCACCATCGGGCCGTGACAAATTCAGGGATGATAACGGTAATCATAGTGTTGGGCCGGCTGCGACTTTCTTGTTCGATGTAATCCAATAACGGGCGAATAATAGATCGGTAGGGCGAAGGCAAGATTTTTAATTCTGTACCCATTCCATATTTCTTCCAATCAAGAATAATTCTTTCGGTAACCCGAGGGGTGATGTCAATATAACAGGCCGTGATGTCTTTGGTTATACTGCGTGCATAATTGAGGGCCTCAAGAACTCCTTTGTGAATCCCCGATACCGGAATAATAACATGATGGGCAGCCACTGCCGGAGTAGCGGGGGCCGGGCCCACAAGGCGCAATTGATTGCCCACGATAAGATAGTGATACTTGATGCGGCGAAATTCTAAAACAAAGATGGGGATCATCACACAGACGATCCAACCCCCTTCACGAAATTTAGTAGCCACAATAACGGCGAAGGCAATGCTGGTAGCCACGCAACCTAAACCATTGATGATGGCGCTGGTTTGCCAATGGGGTTCCTTGGTTTTGAGCCAATGCTTGACCATGCCTGCCTGTGAGAGACTGAAACTTAAAAATACCCCCAAGGCGTACATATGGACTAAAAGATTTACTTCTGATTTGAAAACCCAAATGAGAACCATAGAGGCAAAACCAAGCCCCAAAATTCCATTGCTAAAAACCAGCCGGTCGCCGCGAGAAGCCAATTGGCGAGGTAAAAATCGATCTTCTGCCATCAAAGACGTCACCATAGGAAAGCCATTGAAACTCGTATTGGCGGCTAAAAACAAAATACCCGCGGTGGCGACTTGAATGAGATAATAAATAGGGTCAAAATTTAAAAGACGAGCTAACTGAGAAATAACGGTGTCGTCGGGTTTAGAGGTGATGCCATAGGCGTGGGCGAAATAGCTGACTCCCAAGAACATGACGGCTAAGATGGCGCCCATCCAAACTAATGTGATTCGAGCATTTTTTTGTTCGGGTTGCTTGAATGCCATGACTCCATTGCTGATGGCTTCAACTCCTGTAAGAGCCGTACATCCACTGGCAAAGGCGACGAAGATAAGCCAGGCCCCTACTCCCTCTGTTGAAGTTGGCATCAGAGTGCTTGTGACGATAGCAGGAGGATGGACTTCATAAAGATAAGTAAGCCAACCAAACATGGTGAACATTGAAAAAATAAATATGTAGGTGGGGATCGCAAAGACGGTTCCAGATTCGCGAATGCCTCTGAGATTCATCAGCATCAAAAGAAATATGGCGATGGTAGAAATCAAAACACGGTGCGGGTAAAGATCAGGAAAAGCCGATGTCATGGCGGCCGTACCAGCAGCGATAGACACGGCAACAGTTAAAATATAATCAATTATTAAAGAGGCTGCAGCCACCAGGCTGGCATAGCCCCCTAGGTTTTCTTTACAAACTGTATAGGCTCCCCCTCCCCCTGGGTAAGCTTGAATAGTTTGGCGATAGCTGAAAATTAAAATCCATAAAAGTCCGACGATAGAAAGTGAAATGGGCCAAGTCCATGGGTAGGCATTGTAGGTAACAGCAGCCCCACCCAATACGATGAGAATTTGTTCGGTGGCGTAGGCAACAGATGAGAGGGCATCAGATGAAAAAATGGCCAGAGCTTTCTTTTTTGAAAGCCTTTCGTGTGTGACGCGGTCTGTTGTAAGGGGGCGTCCAACCAAAAATCGTTTAATGGTGCTCAACATAAGATGCCATAACCCTTTTGTCTGTTCTTTTAATAATAGGGCCGTTGCCAGTCTAAAGCAAGTACGGCATATTAGCTCCATAGACCAATGTACGGAGGTCAAAAAATGTTTCACCAAAGTAAAGGCAAGTACACTCCCCAGGCTCACGTAGGAATTCCCGAGGGCACCTTTGAGGACGAGCACGGGCGCCAAGGTTTTTATGGCCGTGTCACTCATCTTTATCACAAGAATCCGCCCACAGGCTGGGAGAAGATCGAAGGTAACTGCCGCCCCCAGGCTTATAATATTTTAGAGCTCCCCACTAACAAAGACCCATGGCAGCCAGGTTTTTTACTTGAAAATCACGATGTCAAAATTGGCTTTATGCAAGCTCAAGGTTTAATGCCCTATTTTTTTCGTAATGCCGACGGAGATAATGTCTATTTTATTCATGAGGGCGGCGGCACTTTAGAAACAGATTTTGGCCCTCTTCAATATGAGAGAGGCGATTATATCGTCGTCCCTAAAGGGACAACCGTGCGATTTTCTACAGCCCCATCGCCGCAGAAATATTTAGTCATAGAGTCAAGGGCTGAAATTAATTTGCCTGAGAAAGGCCTATTAGGAAAGCACGCTCTTTTCGACATAGCCATGCTTGAGACACCGAGCCCCCAACCAAAAGATGAAAAAGGGCATTTTGAAGTAAAAATAAAACGACAAAACGAGTTTACAAAGGTCACTTACCCGTTTCACCCTCTCGATGTGGTGGGTTGGAAGGGCGATTTAACAGTCGTCAAAATTAATATTAAAGACTTCAGACCCGTGGGTAGCCATCGCTATCACTTAGCGCCTTCGGTACACTCTACCTTTTTAGGCCAGGGGTTTGTCATTTGCAGTTTTGTTCCCCGGCCCTTTGAAACAGATCCAGCGGCCAACCGGGTTCCTTTTTATCATCGTAATATTGATTGTGATGAGGTGATTTTTTATCATGATGGAGATTTTTTTTCGCGAAAGAACATGGGTGCAGGCATGGTTACGTTTCACCCTTATGGTATTCACCATGGTCCTCATCCCAAGGCGGCAGAAACGGCGAAAGCTAAAACAGTAACTAATGAATTTGCTGTCATGATCGATACCTACTTGCCCCTGAACCCCACGGCTGAAGCAGCTCGTTGTGAGTGGCTAGAATATTCTCAGAGCTGGAAGGCGTAGCCGAATCGATATCATGAAGAACACAACTCGCAACCCCATTCTCATTTTCACCATCATGCTCGCCATATTGTCAGGCGTAGATGATGCACATGCTCGTCGCCATCGCAAATTCAAAGGTGTTATTATCGTCAATCAGCTTTTGAAGCTCGACGGTACAGCGACAAACAACGGTCAACCGGCCTTAGAATTTTCTGCTGTGAAGCAAGGGGATGTGCTCACCACAGGCGAGAAGAGCAGTGCGGTGATTCGTATTGTGGGTTTAGGCATTTTTCGTCTGGGACCCAAAACGACATTTAAAATCACGCGGTTTTCTGATCGCAATGAGTCCCGCATGGAGCTTATCGGTGGCGAAGTTCTCAGTGTCTATCGCCGACCTGGCAATCACGAATTTAAAACTCCTCGGGGTATTATTAATTTTCATAGCGCCGTCACTTTTTTTGCCTCAGGTCAGAGTGAGGCTAAATCGGGCTTCGTATGCCTTTGTGACGGTAAAATCAATTTGCAGAATATTATTTCTTCAAGCGAAGCAGCGAGAAGGGCCTTGCCTGTTGTCATGCCTTCGGCCTTTTTAAATAAAGCACCTGTAGAGAGTGCTCCGGGTAAGTCAGCTCCTGTTATTAGTGCCATCAAAGGCGCTCCTCCTGCCCCTGCCCCTGTTCTGGCCTCTCCATCGCCCGTTGAAGAGCCTTCTCCTTCACCGCCAAAAGAATTCGTCGATGATTCAAATATTGCTTCTCAGTGGAATCATAAACAAATTCAATTGTCAGAAAATGGAATTGAGGTCATTGAAAATGAGCCGCCGAAAGATCATAGCGATAAGCAGATTAAAGAGCTAGAATCGCTCTATAGCCTGCCTTAAGCTTACTTCGTACTCCCATTTGTATCGGGTATGGTCTTTAAATCAGAAGTGCTTGGCTCTGCTGATTTGCAGCCATTTTTCATCCACTCCTGCATATCCTTAGCCGTATCTAGATCTCGACTAAACAGAGCCTTGAAAGTCTTAATGGAGTTTTCCCCATTTACTTTTTGTATACAACCCAACGTAGAACTACTCATCGAATTATTTAAATTGATAAGGGTTTGTTTGTAATCGACGACTTTATTCTTATTACCAAGAAGTGAAACAACAGGCAGATCTCCGTTCTTTGAAGCTTCTCTGAGGGCATCAAAAAAAGACTTACCGCCCACGACGGGCTTAGATAATTCAGAAAAAGCACTGCTTAATTTACCGAAATTATAATCTGTTGGCGTACCTTTGTTTTTAGCTAAGGTTTCTGGGGGAATATGATTAAACCCTTCTCTTGATTTTGAAGCCGCCGCGATTGCTTTTTCTAGTTGGCCTAGAATATACAGATTGACCTTGGTGTCACCTTTTCTAATAGCGTAATCTGGGTCTATAAATTTGAGCAGTTCGTGTTGAATTTCAAGAAGAGTGGTTTTTTTGCCGCCACAAGATGGCCCATAAGCCCATTTCAACATGCATGTATTATAAGTGCCGTTTATGGTTGGTTTAGAGTCTTTTTCGGTATTTCCGTCTGGTTCGCCTAGCAAAGTAGCGATGGCGCCCATGGCAGCATTCGCTTTATTTATCACATTTGACTGTTTATAGATTTTTTGTATTTCTGAAGTATTCCAAAGGGCGGCTCCTCCCGATAATGATTTTAAGGCTTTCTCATACTGATCAATACATTTATTGAGATCGCAACCGGATTTGGTTTTGCAAGATTTCAAAATGGTTCCGCGACAGCTCTCAAGGTTAGTACAACCTTGTGGCCCTGTGTAATAGTCCTTGTAGTAAGAGTAGCAGGCTAGGTCGGAACCAGGAGTGGATTGTTTGGGATCCCCAGAAACTACTTCTTTAGATTTAGGTCGATTGTCGCCTGCAGGGCAAATCGGAACGGGCATTTGCCAATTAGAAATGCAAGCATTGTCTGATTTAGAAATGGCCGCTTTGATATCTTCGAAACTACCTTCTTTTACCTTGGGCTCATCCTCGCAATTCAAATCAATAAGACCTTGTGTCTGAGGGTAATGTTGATTTTCTTCGATCTCTTCAAGAGAGGCCCAAAAGAGAGTTGGTTTTTTTGTCACTCTCGAAGTGCATTCAAGAGCCTTCCAGCAATGGGGAAAGTTTGCTTCTGCCCCTTGAGAAGTGAATTCATTATTTTTTTCATTGCACTCGTGTCTGATTGTTTCAATGTGAATACTATGAACATCAGGAAGGCCTACTGCCGCTCCTTGCGCAAGAGTGGAGTGTGAGGGTAGCTCAGTCTTACTGCCCCCCGCTTGTTGCCATTTTGTGCGCCAAGTTTCGTCGACTTCGTGAGCCCGCATGCGCTCACTTATTTTTTTGCTAAGCTCCTTACCTTTGAGGCTAGAGTCGCCAAAATGGATGGCAAAGGCCTCAGAGCAGGGTGGGTGCTTGGCACAGTATTGTGGGGTATAATCGGCTTTGCCCTCGTCGGTGGAGGGGGCCAGATTTCTTCCAAAAATAGGCTCTGATTCTGGATTTATTTTGCAATCGGTTTGTTTGAGCTCTTTTTCACCATCTTTAACTAAGTGTTCAAAGGCTTTTTGTGTAACACAAACAACCACTGCCTCACGATTACAAACAAGGGTTCTTTCTTTACCGGAGTTACAAACCTCACTAGAAAGGGCGGCTTCTACAAGTTTTTGATAAGCTTTGTTATTCCAGACCGCTGGGCTTGGGGGTTCGTCGTTACCGGGGCGAATGGAGGTATCAAAAGGCTTTCCATCGCTTACCATTTGATAGAGGTATCCGCTGCTTGTTCTGGGATCCACAGAGATACGAACTCGATCGGGTCTCATTCCCCAAAAGAGGCCGTGAGAACCGCCCAATTCATATTCTGTTACCGTTGATGATTGATAAACCAGAGTGGCTTTAACTTGATGCCAGTCATTTTCTTTGATGGTGCGCTTAAAAAAGTTGCCAGCAGCATCTTGAAGATACCAAGAGTTGTTATTTTCGCGTTGAAAATACTGCCTATACGGAGGCTGAGGCTTCAGCGAATCCACCGAAGACTCTGCGTGAGCCATCAAGGGCAGTGACAATAGAAAAATCATCAAAATAAGCTTAGACATAGACATAGAATTCTCCTCTATGCTGTCCTATCGGCCCGTTGACTAAAATCTATAAGTAGAAAGTGAGACAAACTCTTTGAAAGGATTTGCGCAATGCGTCTGAGTGTCGCGTCAAATGCAGTAAAAATTAGGACTTACGTTGACTCTGAATTCTGCGGTGTGCTAGTTTTCGACCATGTCTAAAGTCACATTGAAAACCTTCAGTTTTATTGATGCCCTTCAGCCTCAACTGGCCACTTTTGTAGGCACAACAGCCCGCGGTTTTTTGCCTATTCCTGGTGATGCTGCTTTGTATATTGAAATTGCTCCAGGGATTGCCATTAATACGGTGACCGATGTGGCCCTGAAAGCGACAAAAGTACGGCCCGCCATGCAAATCGTGGAGCGAGCCTTTGGTCTTTTAGAAGTTCATCACCAAGACCAAGGGGAAGTGAGGCAAGCGGGGCAAGCGATTCTTGAAACTTTAGAACTCAAAGAAGAACAAAGACAAAAACCAAAGATTGTTTCAAACCAAGTGATTCGCCACGTGGAACCAGACCACGCTATCATCGTCAATAGCAACCGCTGGGGAAATATGCTCTTACCTGGCCAATCTCTTTTTATTTTAGAAACAGAACCTGCGGGCTATATTACCTTTGCGGCTAATGAAGCAGAAAAAGCGGCCCATGTTTCTTTGGTTGAGGTCAAACCTTTCGGCGCCTTTGGCCGACTTTGGATGTCAGGTACAGAAAGTGAAATCGACTCAGCCCGTGAGGCTGCGATCAAAGCATTAGAAAGTATAACCGGAGTTAACTCGTCTAAGGGAGATTAATAAAATGGATAATAATATTTCATCAGATGCATTGGGCATGATTGAAACCAAGGGTTTTGTTGGAATGGTAGAAGCCTCTGACGCCATGGTTAAGGCTGCTCGAGTGGAGCTGGTTGGATATGAAAAAATTGGCGGCGGCTATGTCACGGCCATTGTTCGCGGTGATGTTGCGGCAGTAAAAGCGGCTACAGAAGCTGGTTCTAGGGCTGCCGAAAAAGTGGGTGAATTAGTGAGCGTGCATGTGATCCCACGGCCTCACGGCAATATTGATCAAGCCCTTCCACTGGGTCGTGGCGGTAAACGCATCAACAATAAATAAGCGGCTCAAATGATTTTAGGTAGAGTTGTGGGGACATGTGTCGCCACCCGCAAAGATGAAAAACTAGAAGGCATGAAAATGCTCGTGGTTCAACAGACCGATGTACACGGCAAAAACGCCGGGTCGGTTGTTGTAGCCATTGATTCGGTGGGTGCCGGTGTTGGAGAGGTTGTGCTTTTCGCCTCTGGAAGTTCAGCCCGGCAAACCCAATTGACCCAGAATAAACCTGTGGATGCTGTCATTATGGCCATTGTTGACACCCTAGAATTAGACGGCCAAGTTACATTTAGAAAAGAGTAATTTAAATGGCAACGGGTCTTGACCAAGAGCAAATCAATACCCTGGTCAAAAGAGTTCTAAGCCGTATTGGCTCAGAAGAAAAACCATCAGAAAAAGCTTCATTACCTACTCAAAAGTTTTCTCCTGGTTTTAGCTCCCATGGAGTTTTTAGCGATATCAATTCGGCCGTGAAAGCTGCCAAAGCTGCGTACCCCCAATGGTCTTGTTTGCGCCTTGATCATCGAAAACAAATAATTGAAAAATTGCGGGCTCGGCTTCGTGAATGCCTGCAATGGATGAGCGAAGAGGCCGTGGCAGAAACAGGTCTTGGCCGGGTCGACGACAAAATCAAAAAGAATCTTCTTGTCATAGACAAAACCCCTGGCCCTGAAATTTTAGTGCCTGAAGTTTTTACCGGCGATGATGGGTTGGCTTTGGTTGAGTATGCATCATTTGGAGTGCTGGGCTCGATCACTCCTACGACCAATTGCACAGAAACGATTATTAATAATGGCATCGGTATTCTGTCAGCAGGAAACACCGTTGTCTTTAACCCTCACCCCTCTTCAAAAAAAGTCTGCGCTAAAACAGTGGCTGTTATGAATCAAGTCATTGTGCAAAACGGTGGCCCTGACAATGTCATTACAGTGCACCGAGAACCAACCATTGATTCAGCGAAAGAATTAATGAAACATCCTGATATCAGGCTCATGGTTGTAACGGGTGGCCCAGGCGTGGTTCGTGAAGCCATGCTTTCGGGTAAGAAAGTGATTGGAGCCGGCCCGGGTAATCCCCCTGTTGTGGTTGATGAAACCGCCGATCTAGCCAAAGCAGCCCGCGATATAATTGCGGGAGCCAGTCTTGACAACAATATTGTTTGCATTGTCGAGAAAGAAATCATCGCTGTTGATGCCATCGCTGGTGAACTTTCAAAGCTTCTTCAAACTTTTGGGGCTTATAAATTATCTGCCGAACAAACCAGGCGTCTTGAAAAAGTCGTTATCGACGGTAAATATCCTAATAAAAAATTCGTAGGTAAAAACGCCGGTAAAATTTTGGCTGAAATCGGAGTGCCTGTCGGTGATGATTTAAGATTAATATTTGCCGAAGTTCCTGAAAATCATCCTTTTGTGCAGATAGAGCTTTTGATGCCCGTAGTGGGTTTTGTGCGCTCTCCCAATGTGCATGATGCCATTGATATGGCAAAACGGGTGGAGCACGGTTACGGCCACACGGCTGTTATGCACTCTCGCCATATTGGGCACCTAGATAAAATGGCTCGTGTTATCAACACGAGTATTTTCGTTAAAAATGCTCCTAGCTATGCGGGTCTTGGTATGGGTGGTGAGGGCTTTACCTCATTTACCATTGCTTCTCCTACCGGGGAAGGCATGACAACAGCCCGCAATTTCAGCCGAGCTCGTCGCTGCACACTTAAAGACCACTTTAGGATCGTATGATTTTTGGCCCCGCCGTAGCGTCTTTCGAGATTTCAAGCATCGCTCGAGGTTATTTTCTCTTAGATCAGTTGGTTAAAAAAGCTCCGGTAAAAATTTTAGAAGCAGCTTCAGTGAGCCCCGGAAAATTTTTTATTTTGATCAATGGTGATGAGGCTAGCGTCGATGAAAGTCGCTGTCATTTAATAAATTTGGCTCAAAATCTTATAGTTGACGAAGTTTATATTCCTTTTTTGCATCCTGAAGTTTTGCCAGCACTCTATGCCCAAAATAATTTTCAAGTAGATGCAAGCATTGGTGTTGTTGAGACAGCTGCCGTCAGTTCGGGTTTGATCAGTGCCGATCGAGCGTGCAAGGCCGCCGAAATTCATCTTATAGATTTTAGAATGGCTCGCGGGATCGGTGGCAAGGCCTACTATTTTGTTACAGGCACCTTAGAAAATGTAGAGGCCAGTGTTGAGGCTGGAGCTCAGGCCCTGGTAGACAAGGGCACGTTATTGAGAACGGAAGTTATTGCTAATCCTCATGATGATTTTTTAAAATATTTTAATTTGGGAGGCTCCCATTGAATTTGGGTAAAATATGCGGCACAGTCGTCGCTACCAGAAAAGACCCAAGTCTTCTGGGCGTAAAGCTGCTGCTTCTTCAGCCGCTAACAGAAAAACTACATCCCTATGGTGATATCATTGTGGCCGCCGACCCCATTGGGGCAAGGCCTGGCGATGTGGTTATGTGGGTGGCTAGTCGCGAAGCAAGCTTGGCATTAGAAAATAAATTTGCTCCGGTTGACGCTGCCGTAGTTGGTTTGGTAGATCGTCTCGGTGAGAAATCCACGGAGTTATCATAAAATATGATTTTGGCAAAAGTTTTAGAGCAAGTAGTGAGTACAGAAAAGAATTTTAATTTCAAGGGTAAGTCTATTTTTACCGTACAACCCCTCAATCAAGAGCTTCAACCCCAAGGGACTGCCTTCTTGGCCTTTGATCATGTGCAAGCAGGGCCCGGTGATACAGTGATCATATGTCGAGAGGGTAATGGGTGCCGGCAGCTCTGGGGGCAAGATCAAGCTCCTGTCAATGCTGTCATTGCTGGCATCGTCGATCATGTAGAACTCTAGACTTGAGTCGAGCCTCCCTTCTTCTATTAGGGCTTTCGGTTCTTTGCTACAATAGTTGGTATGTGTCTCAAATTCTTAAAATATAAACGCCGACAAAAAGGGCAAGCCGCCTTAGAGTATGTGCTTCTTTTATTTGTCACTTTGTCTATTATTGGCGGCTCTGTATATCAGTTTAGCAGCGCTTTTCGAAACTTTGCTGATCAGCTTTTTGGCAAAGGAGAAAACACCGGCTATATTGGTTGTCTTATTGAAGAGGGGCTTTTGCCAGGTGATGAGTCAGATGAATGCACACCCCCGCGCTTTGATTTAAAGAGTGGTAAAAAAGTCGCATTTGCTGGGGGGAGTTCTTCTAATAATGGTGGGGCGAAGAATAGTTCAAAAAATAATCTAAATAATAATCCAGAACCCAACCCTTCTCGATCGGCAGGGCATACAAATGAATCAGGGGGTGGAGGCATTCCCACAAACTCCCAGGATGGCATTGGTTTTAAGATTGCAAAAGCTCCCTCCTCTGAAAATACCCAAAAAACAGGCTCTGGGAATACCGATTCAAATACAGGCAATAACGGCTTTTCAGACCCGGGTGTGATTTCAGGTGAGTCACTCGCTCTCGGAGACAAACGCTCCAGGGCTGTGCCTGTGTCTGAAGCAGATCAGATAGGCAAGGGTAAGGCCGGCGCAAGTGAAAAGATACCATTGACCGTGCACGATATTAAGACCGCAAGAGAAATTGCTGCAGAAAAAGCACGTAAGAAAAAGGCAGAAGAAGTCGGTGATGGTTTTACTTTTGGTAATTATATCAAATACATTATTATCGCAGCCCTTTTATTTTCTATTATATTTTTTATTGGTTCTCAGGTGGTGGCGGTCAGCCGCGGACGGAGGCGCAATTGAGCACAGTCATCAAGATGCGCGACCTTTATAAAAGAGTTCTAAGTGTTTTTGAACTCCCCAGTTTAACCACTGATCTTTTGGGCAAGATTATGGCAGGGAGTGAAAAGGCCGATGATTACGAAGAAATTCTCAAGTACGATAAATTTTTTACAAGTCTTATTTGTAACCTAGCCTCTGCGAATATGAAAGAGTCGGCCGTTTCTTCTTTAAGTCACGGTGTCGTGGTTGTAGGTCAGCAACATATTCGCAATATGGTATTGGGCCATCAAGTGGCTAGGGCATTTGCACCTTTCGCCGATAACGAATTTAAGGATTTAGAGACCTCAGAAAAAAATGCAAAATACGCCATCAAGGCTGAAGAATTTGCTAAAAAATGTAATAACGAATACACGGGTATTGCCTTTACTGCCGGATATATTTTTGACATTTTCAATGGTTGGCTCTTAAAAGAGCCGGCCTTAGCAGAAAAATATTCGCCCTTGCTTGAAACTATATGGAAGCATGGGCTTCGTACGGCTTCACTGGCATGGGCCCTTGCGACCCATGAAAGAGTATATATTTCTCTACGAAAAATAGTATTTGCCTCAGCCTTGATTCATGACATCGGTAAAATGGGGCTGGCCATATTTGCACCAGATGAATATTACAAATGTCTTGAAAAAATGAAATCAGAGAGAGACTTGAATATTTCAGACGATGCTTTTGAAGCCATCGTAGAAAAGGAATTTTTTGATCTTACCCACCAAGAGATAGGTTCAGCCATTATATTTCACAGCAAGCTTTTAAGAGAGCTAGAAATGGGATTAGATTTTCATCACGACAGCATACTTTTAAAAACCCGCAATCCAGAATCTTTTTTAGAGGCTGCTGTGATTAATATTGCTGATCGCATGGCGTGGCTTACCGAACGTAAGGCGTCATTTTCTATGGAAGAGCTGCGAGAAATTGTTGAACCCCATGCCGCACACTTTCCCCTGAAGGCGCACGATGTCATGGATCTATATGCTATGCTCAGAGGCAAAGGACTTCTTGCCACGTAAAGAATTCACGGTACTAACCATAATTATTTTTTTGAATGTCTAAATAAAAGTTGAATGAATTCATTGGGGATGCCATAAAGCGCATATGGGGAGTGTTTTCGAATTAAATCGTAAAAGAGTATTTACTATTGCAGAAGCAAGAGAAATTTTGCCTCTCGTTCGGCGTGTAACTGACGAAGCCAGTCAGCGGGTGAAATCTCTTATGTCTCTTTTAGAAGCTATTCGTGAAAAAGATTCGGCTAAAGGAAAAGAGCTAGAAGATAAAATTAATAAGCATGTTGAAGAGTGGCAAACCAAAATCGAAAAATTGGGAGCTGAAGGCAAAGGGCTCTGGCTTGTGGATTTTGATTGTGGCACCGGCTATTATTGTTGGAAGTTTCCTGAAGATCGCCTTGAACATTTTCATAGTTATACAGAGGGTTTCCAGGCCCGTGTGCGTTTACCGGAGACACCTTTACCAGAGACACCTTTGCCAGAGAGACCCTTAGAGCACTAAGGGTTTTTAATTTAATTCGGTAGTTTTTTGGGATTCAATTTCACTTTCAAATTCATAAAATAACGGAAGTTCGATAGTAAATACTGCTCCTTTACCCAATTCACTTTCAACATTCACAGAACCCCCATGCAAGCTAACGATTTGGCGTACGATAAAAAGTCCTAAACCCAGCCCGCCAAAGTGTTGGGTAGAAACCCCTCTTTCAAAACGATTGAAAATTCTCCCCAAGTCCTCTTTTTTTATACCGGGGCCTTCATCTCGAATTGAAAGAATGGCATTTCTTCTTTTCTTGCCTACTGTGATTTTAATGGGTTTTCCCGGAGCGTATTTTATAGCGTTTGTTAAAAGATTGGTAACAACTTGTTCTAGGCGCAGCCTATCCCATTTTCCAACAACCACATTTTCTGTCACCAGGTGCACTTTGCTCTTTGCATCAGTGAGATCTTCGCTCATTCGATCGATGACCTCTTGTATAAGTTCCGATAACGCAACGCTTGAACGATCAAGGCGTAATCTGCCGGCATGGATTCGAGAGACATCAAGAAGAACATCAATAAGAGAGGACAATTTTTTTGTCTGTCGCTCAGAGGTCTCCACCATTTTTTTCGTCCTGTCAGGTGTCACCTGCTCGGTATTTTTTAAATCAAGAGAGTGTTTAAATGTTTGAAGTTGGAGCTGCAAAGAGGTGAGAGGAGTTTTTAATTCATGAGACGCAATAGATAGAAACTCATCTCTAGCGCCAACCGCCTCCTCTAATTTCTGTTGAGTTTGTTTCAGTTCAGTTATGTCAATGCAAGAACCAATAAAGCCAGCAAAGCTGCCGTCGGGGTTGTATCGTGGCGTACCGCGGTCAAGAATCCACCGAAACTCCCCATCAGATCGCTTTAATCTGTATTCCATTTCAAAAGCATAGCGAGAATTAAAGGCGTCAACATAGGTATCCATGCATCGCTGAAAATCAAACGGGTGCACCCCTTCAGCCCAACCCACTCCAAGTTCCTGATCCATGGTTCGGCCAGTGAAATCAAGCCAGGTTTGATTGAAGAAGTTGCATTCAGACTCAGTTCCTGACATCCAAAGCATCACTGGGGCGCAGTCAGCCATCTTGCGAAATCGGTTTTCTGTTTCTTCTAAAGATATTTCTGCCTGTTTGCGTGCAGTAATATCACGAATAATTCCAATACCGCCTATGATTGAGTTATCTTTTGCGTAAAGGGGCATGTAGTGACCTTCGAAAAACCCCTTTTTCCCCGTCTCTGGGATGAAAAAAGGCATATCTTTTGTAGATGATATTTTTTTCCCCGAAAGAGCTTCTTCATAATACTTATCTACCCCGATCTCCTTTAAAAAAGGAAAAACGTCAAAGGCGTACTTTCCTAAGACGGCATCGCGGCTCATACCAGTGAGCTCTTCTAGTACGCTATTCCAGTAGATATACCGGCACTCGCGGTCAAAGGCCAAAACTCCGTCAATGCCGGCATCTACCATCTTCTGCAGGAGTTCTGAGGGGTTTAAAAATTTTTGAATCAGTTGTTCAGCATCAGTTTTCATATTGATTTTTTCTCTCTAAATAGATCGGTGTTTTAAAACCAATTGAATCTAGGTAGTGATGACTAAAAGTTTGAACACATTCGATAGCGCCTTGAGCTCGTTCACCAAATAGAGGTGCAAATGCTTCAGCTGCCCGCAAAGATAACGGATGCCATTTGTTGATCCAATCTTGTATGGGCTCTCTATTTTGTGGTGCATCAGCAAGTGCTGTTTTTATAAGACTTTGACTCCATTCTCGATGCCAGAGGCAATCCTCATTGAAAGAATAGAACATCTCACTGAGAAGGGCATCTTTTTCGCCGCCTGCGAGAAGACTAAACTGGCTCATAAAAAGCTCATCAATAATGGGCTTTAAGCAAAGATTAAGGCCCACAAATGCTTCGCCCCAATCGTAGGTTACTAAAAGTCGCTCGATGAGCTCTCGCAATGGTTGCCACATGGCATCGGTTTGCCATAGGGCCTGACTCTCTTGGCCGAATGACGGGTAGGTATTTTGCAGCTGTCTCATTCTATAGGCCATTCTCTGCACTCGTCTCATTTCATCGGCTGCCTGCATCAGAGACACTATGACGATTCTTCCGCTTGGAGCCATTTGCCCCACATAGGCTGCAATCATATGCAGGCCATGAAATGGAAAGCGCAGTACTGGTAAAATGCGCTCTAAAGATTTTAACCAATTTTGAGATAAATGCTGATCATAATGAAGATCGTCAATAGACTGAAGAAGCCCATCGACGAAAATCTCTTTGGCCTTTTGAATGCCGGTGTATTTTGTGTAGGTTGTTTCTCGTGGGTCAGAGAACTGCTCCCAATCCCTACAGGTAAGAGGAGAATTTTTCTGATATTGATCGTACCATTTTTTAATAGGGACATTCACTTCGACTCCCATTTGGGGGTAATAAAGCAGCTTTGAGCTCACAAGCTCATATTCGGTGGGCATTCTTTTTTTGTGAAGAAGATGAGAATATGTTTTCTGCTTCATCAATTCAGTCATGCTTGATCTCGTGCCTTTTCAAACCGCCACACCGCTTTGTCTTCAGAAATCGTAAAGAGACCTTTAAATGAAGGCATAAGCAACTCTAAATCCCCCGGCAATTCAAAGGTGTGACCCAGTTGCTTTTCTATGGCCTCTCTGGTTACGAAGCACTGCTTTGGGACGAGGACGCGCATATAAGCCCCTCGATCTTGAACGGTTACATCTTTATTGAGGCTTTTGATAGCTGCTACAACGGCATTAGAAGCCCCCCCAGCTTGGAGTACGGGGCCTACTGAATCAAATTTGCCATCTCTTTCATCCATGGGAGTATCCTTTTCTTTGGCCTGTTTGCTCTGTGTCAACCAAAACCTCCTCGTGCTCAACTTTCACCGCAAAGGTTTTAAGTTGAATTCCCCGAGGGTTGAGCCCGCTTCCATTGCAAGCGTCATATTGCCAATGGTGGGCCGAACAAGTAATGACCTTGCCTTCAAGCCTTCCTTCACTCAAGGCAACAGCCTGATGAATACACCGATCTTCATAAGCATAGATTTTGTCTTCAAGATTAATGAGGAGAATTTTCTGCCCGTCTACTGTGACTCCCTTCATCTCACCGCTCCAAAGATCTGTGATCAGGGCTGCTTTTTTAAATGCCATCAAGTATTCTGCCTTGCGACTTATTAAACACAACATCAAATCGTCCGAGAGGTTCAAACCCAACTCTGCTTACCTTGAGCATGGGGTCAATCGTACGACCTTTATATTGAAGGTGAGAGGCTCCGCTATCAGCCACGCGAATTCTTGCAGACCTCTTGAGCTTTTCTAAGAGGCTTTGAATAGTTTCATTCTCATCCGCTAGCATAAGCAGGCCAATTGTATCGCCTTCAAGAAAGCCGTAAAGAGGAATCATAAGGTGCCCATTTGGTTTAAATCAGTTTTTGATTTTGGTTTTCTTTTTATCCACGGGTACTGCCCGCCGTAAATATCTTTTCCCCAGACATTTTTTTCTAAATTAAAATATTGAGTGAGCATTTGAAGAAGATTTGCAGGAGCTTCTCCTGCAAGCACGCGGTCTACTAAGTTTTTGTGAGGAGCGTATTTTTCGGGTTCTTTTTCAAAAATCCATCGGCATGGTTCTGAGCAGAAAATATATTTTCGCCCTTCATAATCAAGGGTATTCGCCGTATTTTTCTTGGGTGTGCCACCACACAGAACAATCTGACAGAGACTACAAAAAGAAACAATGGCCGTGCCGTGTACGGCCCAATCATTGCCGGGGTCGGCTTTTTCCCAGTTTTTATCTACTTGATTCCATACCGAATCAAAATGATCCCAATATTTAGGATATTTATTCTTCAGCCATTTGCGATCTTCTGGGCTTGGTAAAATAAAATCAAACCAAACAGTCGCCCGGTAGGTATAAGCGCTGGCATAGACCATGTGATGGTAACTATCTAAGGCATCTATGAAGGTCTCCCAATACCAAGGTTTCTTTAACCCAAATTCTTTAAGTGTTTCTTGGTATTGATCGATGACCCACTCTTGCATAAATTCTTTAAATGAATAAGGTCTTTTCTCAACAGGGGTGAAGTAATCCATACTAAAACCAGTTACCACCGCGAAAAGCTGCCAGCTGCGCCAGAACCACTTGTCTAATAAATATTGGGCATACTCTGGGTCTTTTTGTACAATTTGTTTGAGAACAGGAATGCCGATTTGAGCATGGCGAGCTTCGTCAGTTTGTATGCTGGTTACCATTTTTTCAAACATGCGATCCCCGGTCTTATGGGCAAGGGCTGAGAGGCCGATAAATTGAAGATTGGTAAAACCAGTTTCAAATACAAAATTTGTGGCAATGGCAAATTCAATGGCATTCGAAAATAAAAGCAGTTCATCAAAGGCGTGCTTCGCCGCTATGGCGACCCAATTGTTTGAATGATAAAATTTATGAGTCCAATCAAATTGTCGATCCCAGGGAACGAGCTCCCCCATGATTTGCAAGGGAATTTGGGTATGACGAAGTTCATCCAACGCCCCAAGGGTAGCCATTGTTCTCCACGCACTGTCTCTCCCAAAGCGAGCGCTGCGTAAATTACCAATGACAGCGGCAAACTCAGCCAATGGGAGTGTGGCGGCATGGAGTTTTAGGCCATTTATCCATGATTGATCTAATTTTTGAAAATCTTCAATTTTACCAATGGCATCTCTCACTGCTGCCACAGAGTCGTCTTTGGAGTGTTGATTTTTTACGTATTCTGAGTAAGAGGTTTGGTAGGGTTCGTTCCATTTCTTCCAATTTTCATGGGGTAGCCAGGGGCGCCCGCTCATGATTTCAGGAAAGACCTCTTCCTCTTTAATATAAGAGTATTCCCAATCAACTTTTCTGGCCAAATCGAGCCAGTCTTCTCTTTTTAGCATGGCGTTAATAAGACTCCTTGTGCAAAAGAGCCATACCATGAATGCGGTATCAAACCAAGGCAAGGCAAGAAACTTGATAAAGACGCGTCGCGTCTCACCTCTATGACTGAAAGCTTTTTTATTGCAAAGCGGAGAAACACATTTGAAATTGCTTATATGGCAAAAACAATTCTCATTGTTGAAGACGATAAGGACATTCGGCAATCAGTAGCCGATGCTTTAGATGTCCTAGGTTTTCAAGGTATCCAAGCTGCAAATGGGCAAGAGGCCCTTGATATTTTATCAAAGGATGAGCAGCCTAGCTTAATTTTATTAGATCTTATGATGCCCGTGATGAACGGATGGCAATTTCGTATCCACCAACAGGCTGATCCCCGCATTTCAGATATTCCAGTCGTTGTGTTCTCAGCGGATGGCTCCGTTCAGCAAAAGGGAGACGCCATGGGTGCCGCCGGCTTTTTAAAAAAGCCCATTGACCTTGACGCATTAGAAAAAATCGCCCATCGGTATTGCGCGGTTTAACTTTCTTTAAGAATTTGAGTGGTGGAGATGATCGGGATCGAACCGACGGCCTCGTCGTTGCGAACGACGCGCTCTCCCAACTGAGCTACATCCCCTTATCAAAATCTGAATTATTATAAGTTAATGGCGGTGATCGAGCAACCTGAACGTGGCATATTTATATCAAGAAAGATCTAATCGAAACTGATAATCTAAATGGATATGAAGACGAGACGGCTACTTTATCTTCCGCTTATTATTATTTGTTTGATCCAGGGGTTTCTGATGCTCCGGTGGGTTGAGCGATGGGGATTTTGGGGCGGTCTAGCCCATTGGTTTGAAACTTTCAGTGATCCTATTTCAGCGGCGGCCAATATCGATTTGATTGCTTTAGCCTTATTTGTCGGTGTGTGGATGATTGTACGTGAAAAAGGTTGGAGTAAGGTACTCTCTATTATTTTAATACCGTATATTTTGTTTCCGTCTTTTGGGTATCTGCTTTATCTCATCATGTCAGATAAAAATCTACCCGGCGATAATCTTCGAGATTTGTAAAATAAGAAGGGAATATCTTCGCTCCAGGGCACAGATGACAGATCGGTTTTAATTCCCCAAACTTTCAAAAAATCATTAAGGCTCAATGGGTTTGTCAGCATGCCGCCGAATAATTTACCGCAGAAACGCATGCTCTCGTTTTGTGATGCCCACATTCCTATGCACAAACGGTGAACGGCCCGGCTCTTTTTAGTGGTACCCCCAAAAATATATGAAATGGCTTCGCTCGTGAATTTGGCGGTGAGATAATGCCTTCTGCGGGCATCATTATATAATTTATTTAATTCTGACTCATTTATTTTTTCATCTTTTAGATCTTTGAGAAGTTCTGCGATTTTCACTCCGTCGGCCGCTGCTGTAGACATGCCATAGCCCCCTAAGGGGTGAGAGGCTCCCGCCGAATCCCCGGTCAAAGTGATATTACCCACGGAGGGGGTTTGGCAAAAGCGTGGTATATAGGGTGCCGCCATCACCCGACGATCAAAATGAGCATTGGCAAATAGATCGACGATGCCACTTGATTGAATGGCAGACTTTAAACAAGCATCTGGCCTGTTATTTTTAAATGGATTTTCTGATTTTCCAGAAATTTCTTTATACAAATACGCTCTGGTCAATTGGGGGCTGATTTTAAAAGTGCAAACCAAGCCTTCTCGTGACTGGGCCGTAATGAATTTGCCAGCAGGAACGGTATCATTGGTTGTCACCCCACCTACCATATAAGATGTTGATAGGGGGTCATCCACCCACCTGGCGTCTAATTTTTTTGCCGTCAGAGACATGACTCCCTCTGACACAGCCACGTGTCGGGCCTTCACGGTCATTTCTTCGCCCTGGTTTTTTAATGTAATGATAAGGGACATAGAATTTTCCGATTGAATGTTATCAATCAGGCAATCCATAAAAATAATCCCACCGAGACGAATATAGATACCGATCAGTATATTTTTAAGTTCTAAGTGAGGTATGGCCACCGCATGATCGGGGAAGTCTAAATCGTTCGGGTAGAAAAAATCCACGATGCGAGATTTCTTTAGAGGAGAAAGAGAAAAGTAATAATGGGGCAGAGTAAAAACCGGCATGCCCTTTTGTTCAATCTCAGGGGCAATACCTATTTTTTCTAATACACTCAAACCCGCTGGTTGAATATATTCACCCTTAAGGGTTTCAGAGAATTTTTTTTGCTTTTCAATGACAACAGAAGAAAGTCCCAACTGTTGGGCGCGAATGCCTGCTACTAAGCCTGAGATTCCAGCTCCAGAAATAACGAGGTCAAATGACTTAATGGGCGCTCCTTCCGTGTCGCTACCGCAAAATGTCTCTTTATTGACGGTATTACATCGCCTAAAAAAATCCAGAGGTTATTTCGTTAATTTAAATCAAGACGCAATGCGTCTTACTTATGGGCATAGAAAAAGCTTGAATTGGCGCTGGTTTCACAGCCTATACTTATTAAAGGAAATGGCTCGTCATGCAGCCATGGGGAATCGGTGGAGAAATCAAGAGAGCATTCAACTGAAGCTGTTGATGTTTTTTCGTACCAAGATTTCAAGACATTTCTAAAAGATTTTTATAGTGAACGCCGCCGAAAAGATCGCAAGTTTTCTATTCGCTTTTTTGCCAGGCGAGCCGGTTTACGATCTCAAAATTATTTGAAAGTGGTTATGGATGGAAGGCGAAGCCTGACCCCCCGTAATATGCCAAAGTTCGTCAAGGGTTTGGGGTTGGACGCCAATCAGGCGGAGTATTTTGAAGCCCTCGTTAATTTGAATCAGGCTCGTGACTCTTTTGAAAGACGAGAGTTTTTACATAGATTACTTCATCTTCAGAAAAAGAAGGCGGCCATCATGCTATCGGGTCGTCAATTAGAGTTTTTTTCAGATTGGTATCACATTGTTATTTTCGAAATGGCGTGCCAAGAAAATTTTCGGCCCGACCCCCAGTGGATCAGTCGCCGTCTTGGCCATAAGGTCACTGTGAAACAAGTGACTGAGAGTCTGGAGTTCATGCTTGCCACTGGAATACTGATTAAAAATGAACAGGGTACTGTTGTGCCTGTGGCCTCGCAGATCGCCTCGCCTGTGAATGCTATTCAAGAACAAATGCGCAAGTTGCATCGAACCTTCATGACTCAAGGAATAGAGGCTCTTCAGCATGAAAAACCCGAAGAGTCTGAGACGGGGAGTTTGACTATTGGTTTGGCTCCTGAGCAGGTGCCTCAGTTTATTAGTAAGCTGAAAGAAATTCAAAGAGAGCTCAATACTCTTTTTTCGACGAGCAAGGGAACAGAAATTTTTCAATTAAACATTCAATTTTTTAAGCTGACAAAGGGTGAGAACGAGAGTTAGGTTAGCTCTCTATGAGAATCGCTCTCGCACAAATTAACCCAGTTCTAGGTGCCTTTAAAAGCAATTCAAAAAAAATAGTTGAATTCACAAAGCGGGCCCATCAAAAACATGCGCAACTCGTGGTTTTTTCAGAGATGTCTCTCTATGGCTATCCGGCCACAGACTCTTTGGAGCTCTCAGATTTGGTGCAAAAGCAATTAAATGAGATCACTAAGATTTCTTCTCAAATGCCCCCAGGTATCACGGCAATTATAGGGGTTGTGGTGAAAAACTCACAGGCCTCCAAACAAGGGGGCAAGACTTACATGAATGCCGCCGCTATTCTTTGTCGAGGGGCCAAGCCTCGATTTATAATAAAGCGGCTTTTGCCTTCTTATGATGTTTTTGATGAGACTCGTTTCTTTGAGGCTGGCGATGAAAGCGGAGTGGTACAGATTTCAGGCATTGGTCGGGTAGCGGTCTCCATTTGCGAAGATATGTGGGCTGATCTTTTTGAAAATAAAAATAAAGTTTATAAAATAGATCCATTTCGCAAGTACAAGGGAGTGGATCTCCTGGTTAATATTTCTGCTAGCCCCTTTTCTAAAACCCATATGGCAATGCGTATAAAAAAGGCCCGCAGCCACGCAAAAAAAATAAGGGCTCCTTTTGTTTATGTGAATCAAGTGGGGGGGCAAGATGAATTAATATTTGATGGAGGCAGTTTCATTTTAGATAAAAAGGGCCAAATGATCGTTCAAGCTGCTTTATTTGAAGAAGATCTGGTTATTTCAGATATGACCAGAGAACGCTCTGAATATCGGCCCCCCGAAACTGATCCTGATGAGATCTTAAGAAAAGCCCTGGTTTTAGGGTTGCGGGATTTCGTGAAAAAAACAAATAATACCCATGTTCATCTTGGAATTTCAGGGGGTATAGACTCTTCTGTGGCCGCCGCCCTAGCCGTTGATGCCCTGGGGCCCTCTCATGTGACAGGTTTTATTTTACCAGGTCCCTATAACAGCTCCGAGAGTGTCAAAGATGCTCTCCTGTTGGCAGAAAATTTAGGAATTAAAACACAGCAGATATCGATTTCAGAGCTCTATGAAAAAAGTCGGAAGACCGTAGGTGGGTTTTTAACCGCTGATTCTTCTGACAGCGTGTCTATCACAGAACAAAATATTCAAGCCCGTCTTCGTGGTATGATTTTGATGGCCTATTCTAACTCCGCAAAGAGTTTGCTTCTGACAACAGTGAATAAGAGTGAGTTGGCGGTCGGCTATGGCACTCTCTACGGAGATCTGTGCGGGGGAATTGCCCCTCTTGCTGATCTAACAAAAAAAGAAGTCTATGCTCTGGCCCGTCACTATAACAAGGGTCGAGAAATAATCCCCTTGAGCTCTATTAAAAAAGCTCCATCGGCTGAGCTGGCCCCTGGGCAAACAGATCAAGATACTCTCCCTCCTTACCCGCTTCTTGATAAAGCTGTTATCAATATCGTAGAGCGTAAGCAAAGCCCTAAAGGCAAAGTAGAGAAATGGCTCCGTGAAAAATTATTTAAGAGTGAATTTAAGCGCTGGCAATCAGCACCTGTATTAAGAGTATCTGATCATGCTTTTGGCCGTGGTCGTCGCATGCCCATCGCATTTAATCCAGAAATTTAGGTTTTAAAGTTGGGCGAGAAAATCTAATTGACGGTGGGTCTTTGTCACTTGGGGAAATCGAATGATTTGACCCCCTGAAAGATTAATGAGATTTTCGATAACGGCAGGCTCACCTTGCCTAAAAATTCTTTCAAGCATATGGGCAAAGAGTTGACCACAAAATCGAGCATCGGCCTCGGCTCGGTGAAACGCGCTATCCACCGGAAACTTCAAATGAGAAACCAAAGTGCCTAATTTATAATTAGCAGCGCCGGGTATGACCTTTCTAGCCATAGCACAGCTGTCTAGCACAATGCCCCGAGGAGCGGCCACTTCGTGTTTTTCTATATCGGCCTTGATAAATTCCACATCAAAGGGAGCATTGTGAGCCACCATCGGGTCAGCAGCGCAAAATTCTGCAAAGCCTTCAAGGGCCTCATCAATAAGAGGGCTGGTTTTAACCATTTCATCAGAAATGCCATGAATTCTCATGGCCCCCGCAGGAATCATGATCTTGGGATTGACAAGGGTGCTAAATGAATCTTGGGGTTTGCCATTTAAAAACCGCACAGCAGCAATTTCAACGATCTGGTCAACTCGTGGGAGAAAACCGGTGGTCTCGATATCAAAAGCTATAAATTGCATGATCATTTTGTAACTTAAAAATTACGCCATTGGCAAGAAATTGGTTACACTATGAGAGTGAAAAAAAATAAAAGTGCAAAAACCATTAAATTTCAACCCATGAACATTGAGTGTACCTTTACGGGGCACCCCAGTGTCTTAGAGGTCGCTATTGCTCATAATATTCCATTAAATCATTCTTGTGGGGGCATGGGAAGCTGCACAACTTGCCTCGTCCATATCAAAGAGGGTTTAGAAAAAGTAGGTCCTAGGCAAGAACTAGAATCAGAGCATGCTCAAATGCGCGGCTTTAAAGGCTATGAGAGACTTTCGTGTCAAATTACCGCTAAGGATGGCCTCACCATTTACATCCCCAGTGCTCCTCAAAAAGAAATCCCTCAGAAAAGTTAATGGGCCTATTCAATACGAATGGCATTGGAGTAGATCCAGGGGAACCAGGTTTTTCCATCAGGGATCGGGAGAGTCGGAATAACCCTTACTGTCGATCGGTAAGCCCCCGGCGTTTTAACCTCAAATTTTAAGCGCCTTCCATTCGATGTAGCAACCTTTTGACCATTTCTATAGAGTATAATTTCATGGGGTATGCCGATATCGTGCCCTAAATCTACGATGAGATCTAAGTTCCCTAATTGCAAAGTCTGGCCAGGTAAATATTCTTGACGGTTATGGCCCACCGATCGCTGGGCAATAAAATAAAAGCCAGCGGGATTGCCAATGAGATCAAGACTAAAATAAAAACTGCCGTGGTACAGCGCATCCATCACCTTTTGGCGATCTTCGATATAAGAACCCGTCAATTCACTTTTGAGAAGAATATGATTTTTCATTAATCGAAAAGATTGGGCGTAACTCGGAAAGTCCCAAGATTTTTTTGGAAAAGGAATGGCATTGGCGGTGGCATCGGTGCCTCCAAATCCTACGAAAGCATGTTTTTGAAGAACTTCATCCCAAGCGGCTACTTCTTTAAGGGGTTCATTAAATAGCCGCAAGTAACTCAAGTCAGGGTTAAAGGGCAAAATCAGAAAGCTCCATAGCACACTCAATTTATTTATGGCGATTTCAGAGCGCCATATACTGTCTAGATTAATAACTTCCATGCCTTTTAATCCGGGGTTCTGCAGATTTTCCCAGCTATGTTGGGGAAGATATGGGTGTGCAGCGATGAGAAATCCCTCTTGGGGAGGCCTGGGTTTTTGTTGGAGAAGTTCATTAAATATGACTTGGGTTTGACCCATGCCAGCACCTAACCCAGTGCCATTGGCCAAGTCCCGGGCGGGAAGCCCGTAGGCCAACAGATGCCCTCCTAAATAACTATATTCTGCGGCCCATATGACTAAAACATCATCTCGGTAACCCTCCACCTCGCCTTTTTTGAGAGGAGGATTCAAATCTGTGATGATAATGAAATGACATCGCGCTTTGTTAGCGGCACGACTGATGTCTTCAATGCTGCCGCTGCCTGTGCTCAGTTTTGAGTGAACATGAGTGATCCCTGAATAGTCATAAAATTTCGGATTTAAATCTGAGCTTGTGTTTTCAATCAACGGAAAATGAATTTGCCAACTTATGTAAGCCACCGTCGTAAAGAAAAAAATGGCGGCTATAGAAAAAGTAAATATCCAGCGTTTCATTTTGGAATAAGCTGATAGACCACCAAGTGACTTGGCAGAATCTGTGGGTTTTTCAATTCAAAACGATCTTTTATAGTCGGTGGAAACTTGTCATCACCTTTTAAAATTATATAGCTTGGTTGGTGAGGAGTGGCCTGGGGTAAAAAGTCATAAAAATCCATGCGATCCAAACCTGCTAACTTGAATACTTCATGATCGGCTGATCGATAATAAGAATGAAAAGCCGCCATTTGATAACTTCTAGCATACAGAGGGTGGTAGTCTTTGAGGGCGGCCACATCGACAAGCCATTCCCGGGTGATTTCTGTATGATCTTTGTTTTTATTAATGGGGAGCCATGGCCGCACTGTGTGAGAAATAACTAACAAGACAAATACAAAGGCTATGGCCAACGCTGATTTCATCCAGCTGACCCACTTTTCTCTTGAAGGGGAGGTGTCTATTAAAGAAGCGCAGAGAACCATGAAGCTGGGGTAGGCGCATACAGGCCAATTGGCTTCGACCCGGGCTCGAAATGAAGTGAGAAAGAAAAATAAAAAAGGCGTAATGGTGAAAACAACAAAGAGCTTATATTTTTTTGGATATCTATATAAAGCCACAAATCCCATAATAGCGATAAATGGATTAAGCAAAGCCAACTGGGTGGCTATGTATTCTACGGGCCAGTTCCATCGAAAACCGCCGCTAGAAAGCCCATGGCGAGTTTGAAAAGCAAATGAGGCAAAATCATTTTGCCAATTCCAGATAATCACCGGCGAAAAAACTAAAAGGCTAACAATGACAGCGAGCCAGATCCCTGGTTTTTTGAGTTCGGCTATTTTTTTATCCCAAATCATCCAAGCAAGGGTCGCCGGAAAAAACAAAATCATAACATACTTTGAAAGCATGCCCAGACCTGCAAACAAGCCTACTAAAAGCCATCTAGAAATAGCCGGTCGTTCAGAGACCCAGAGCAGGCTCCAAATCCCAAGGCTCCAAAAGAAAACAAGGGGGACGTCAGGGGTGATGACAAACCCACCTAAGCCCGTCAAGGGGCCGATGAGCATACCCAACATCCAAAATATTTGAGCCCGTTCAGAAAAATTCAATTTTCTCAAGATCGCAAACCACGGAATATACCCTAGATGGCTGAAGATGACGCCGGGCCATCGAATACCAACAGTGGTCTTCCATAGAGGTAATGCAGCCGTCATAATCCATGCGATAAATGGAGGGTGATCGAAGTAACTTAAAGAAGGGTGTCGGGCCCAAGTCAGGTAATAGGCTTCATCTGGTGTGATAGGGATGATTGGCAGTAAAATTGTTTTGACTGCCAGGGCGAGCCACCAAATTTGCCAGATGGTCATCTGGGAAAGACCATGAGCTTGGGCTGACCTAAGTTACCTGGCACACCTATATCAAAACCATTTTGAATTATACTAATAGCTCCGCCGTTGGGAGTATAAATTCGAATTCTACCCTTAGCTTTGAAGGTTTGAATCTGATCTGCATTCATTGTGAATTCTTGAGTGGGCTTATTGTCGATTGTCACCTTGATAGTGACGTGATCCAGCGCCTCAATAATAACTTCTTGGGGCACTAAAGCCTCGGGACTGCTCGCTGGTGTGGGCGTGGGCGTAGAGGTCGGAGTGGGTGCCGGTGTAGTCAGTATCAGGGAGGCCTCATTTGATAGGGGCGATGGCGTTGGAGTAGGTGATGGCATTTCTGGCGTGGGTGAAGCCGACGGAGTTGTTTCAGTGTTGGGTGTAACACTCGGAGTGAGAGAGGCGGCCGGCGTCGGTGATTCTAGGGGAGAAGGGGTTGCCAATGGTTTGATATGAAGTGGGGTATCGCTCCCTGTAATGGCCTGCACTTCACCAGAGTGCATTTCGGCCTCTCGCTGAGAGATCAGTCGTTGCACCACCACAATGGCGATGATGACAAGGATAATAGAAGCGATGGTGAACATATTGCGGCCGCTACCTGGCAAATTATTATCTAGCTTACCACTCTCGGGGAGTAAAATTTGGGGTTGTGGCTTTGTGGCGCCCACAGCCTCTTGAAATTTATCTAAAACTTCTTTTGTATCTAAACCTAAGTAGCGCCCATAAGACTGAATGAACCCTCGCACGAAAGGCTTTGCTGGTAATTTACTTAAATCACCATCTTCAATGGCTTGAAGGATTCGAATGCTGATCTTGGTAGAAATAGCCACTTCTTCTAGGGATATTTTTTTTTGCTTCACGCTGTTCTCTGAGGTACTGACCGAATTCTTTCATTGGCATTCCTATTTTAGTATTTTTAGCATGGCTTGGGCTTTTGGAGCATATTCGCTTTCAGGATATAGTTTTGAAACTTCTTGTAGGCGAGCGATGGCCTTTTCTCGTTGACCGATCTTAAAATAACTGAGAGCGCTGAAATAATGGGCTTCATCATAATGATTATTGCAAAGCCTCAGCGCTGTTTCAAAAGATTCAATAGCTTCATGGTATTTTTGAAGTTGAAAAAGAGCTTGGCCATAATAATTGTGCCCTGGGCAAAATCGATTGTTTGCCTCCAGGCTCTTTTTAAAATTATTTAAGGCGGTTTTAATCTCTCCCTTTTTTAAATAGGCCAAGCCCAAATTCACAAAGGCTTTTTCAGGGTTAGAATAAGTAAGATCCTTTGTCACTTGGGTGAGTTCTGTGATGGCATCGTCATACCGAGTTAGTTCAATAAATAAGCGGCCATAATTATTTCTGGCATCGCTGTACTTGGGATTCAAAACCAAAGCTTTGTAAAGATGCTGTTGAGCTAGTTCAAGATGCTTGCCCATAAAATAAGCCAAGCCTAAATTATTTTGTATGAGGGCGCTATCAGGATCTAGTCGTTCAGCTTCTTGAAGTTCGGCAAGAGCTTGAGGATAATGCCCTTTTAAAAGATGCCCCGTGCCGATTTGCAGGTGCAGGTCAGCTTGCTCCCTTTTTAGGCTCCCACTGCCACAACCTAGAATTAGAGAAAAGGCTAGAGCGCCAACCAGAAAAAGGGGCCATTTCGTAGATTTGGTCATGACATAATGGCTAACAAACGGTACTTAAAAAGACAAGTGAATTTCAGCACTTAATTTCATTTTGAAGCAGTTTCGATCACGAAGCTTTCATTGAGGCCCCAAAATGAATATTGATCTAACTTTCTGCGGGCCGCCCGGTATTCGTTATTAGCCGTGGTATCAGTTGTTAAAAGGGGGCTACCAGCGGTTAAAATCGAAGAAAAATACTTGATAAAGCCACTGACGATCGCAAGATTTTTAGATTCATACTGAAGTCGGCTTTGCTTCAGACCTAAAGGCAATATTTTGGCGAACTGTTCAAACCACTGCCTGTCGTGGTCGTACTCCGTAGAAAAATCGTAAGCAGCCTGATTGAAGAAAGACCGGTATTTTTCTATGAGTTTGTCATAGCCTTGAAGGCGCGTTTCGGGCGAACCTCCATCCCCTCCTAAAAATCTTAAAAAAGCGTCCCAAGATTTTTGTCGTAAAGTCATCGGGGTATTTGATTTTTCTGCAGCGAGTTTTCGTACTTCTTCACGTTCTCGAGATAAAACATCTATTCGATCTAAAGAGAGCTTCATCAGAGAAATATAATAACCCATTCTGATATGACGATTCTCTCGTCTTGTTGACAAAATATTTTCTAATTGTCTGAGGCCCACAGGAGAATCAGGAAGGGGCTTGATCTGATAATCAAAAAAAGTGCCTTCGCTAGAATCACTATAGTGATAATGATTAGCCATTTTAGTTCGAAGATAATAAGTGGCTGAATCATACCAATTCTCTGGAACCAAAGCCGCCGCCGTGCCCACCACCAGAGAGACCCCTAAACCTGTCAAGTTTGACCGAAGGACCCCATTAGGCAAACCCTTCAGCGTTCGCTCATATAAAATATAAGTAGAGGTTCCTACCGAAGCAGCCCCATAAGCGAGAACGGCCCAATCTCTGCCGTCGACGACCACTTCTCTCCATACATGGCTTGCGATATTATCGCGTAAAATAGGGTTATGAAATAAAATGAAATTAAGAGCCTGAAATACTTTTTGATAAGCTGTATAAGTAGGGCTTTTATCTTTGGCATAGCCGTATAAATACCCACCAAAAAAAGCAGAGATTCCAAATTGAGTTTGCAGTTTAACTAGAGCCGCTATTTCTTCTTGCGAGCAGTTGCCAAAAACTTCAGGGTGTTCGATAACAAAGCGAGAGGCATAGGTGATCATGTCGGCTGCAGAATTTATTCCGAAAGACAAAAATCCCCCGGCCAGAAGCGAAGTAAAGACATTGGCCATTACTTCTCCGCCTAGTTCTGACTGAACGATTTTAAAAAAGTTAGAATTGAGAGTTGCTGCGGCCCTCCCCGCTCCCCAACTTAATCCCCTTGCGATTTGTGAGGCACCTAGATTGACGGCGGTGCTGGGAGCAAACATCAAAAGGGCATCTGTGGTTTTAAAAAAAAGTTGAGGAGTGCCCACGAGATCATGGGCGATTTCACTGCTCACCTGCGTGACACTCACTTTGTCTGGTTCAAGATTACGCTCATGGAGTTTGCGACGAACCTCATCGATACTGATGATCACCAAAGAAATAATAAGGGCGCGAGCTCCTGAGATTCCCCATCTTAATCCAAAACTTTGGGTTTCTTGAGCGTGGTCCCCTGTGCTCTTATGGGCTACTTCTTCGAGGGCCTCTTTTAATTGGGGAGAAATGAGATTAAATTTTTGCGGCTCAGATTGTGTGAGGGCGCGGCTAAAATCAGGAGCACCGTCTGCCCACAAAGAGGAGCTAAACCCCTGATTCAATAAAAATGAAAACAAAATCGAATAGAGGACTGATTTTTTAAACATCTTTTGCTACCTGCTGCTTACGCCTGTTAACTTTATTCACGGGGCCACTTGGGCCTCTTTCAACGGGTCCACTGCTTCTAGAATGATTCAATAAAGAGGCCAGCGGGTAGACCGCCAAAAGGCCTAATTAGCTGCTTTCACTTGTAAAACTGACATATCAGTGACTTTTTTGGCGCGGCAAAAACCTTGGCCATGAAGGCTGGCAAAATGGACTCATTAAATTCTGGCGCCCACTTTAAGTAAGAATCTGGTTTCTTCTGTTTTTATGGTCAAAACTCTTATTTTTGTCCTTTGGTTATACCTAGACTAAAAACAGCTTTCATCTTTTTTGAGCCCAGTGCAGAATTGCAAAAGATCCTTGTATAATCTGGAGGCTCATGAAGACTTCTATTATCTTAATCATATTGGTATTTTCCACAACAGCTCTTGCAAATTCTGTGAAGCTTAACGTGGAGGCTGGGATAGCTGTTTGTAGAGAAACTTGCAAATATGTTGTTGAAATTAAAGAGCTTGTCACTATCGACTTAAAATCTAATAACGGTAATGAGTTGGGTCTTAAGAAGTTTGAACGGGAATATGAGGGTAAAAAATATCAATTTGTAGTGGCCTTAACTAAAGAAAAAACCAATTATGGCGTTGGTTTAACAGTTAATACTGATGCTGGTAAGCTGAGTCCATTCTCACAACAATCATATGCATACGCTGAATACAAAGAGCTTGGGGACCTCAAACCTTTAGTTGTACAAGGTGGATCTCTTTATACAAAGCAATCAGAAAATAAACCGACACCCTTTCTAAAAATTTCTCCTGGCATTTAACCACTCTAAAAGCTCCTGCCGGAAAGCTCGAAAGATTCAGGTTTCAGGACTTTCACCAGTGATCTCGGACCTCATCGTAAACTCGCCTTTTTAGCCTCATTCATGGCAGTTCAAAGATTTTTGATATTTCTTTGAATCAGCGCCACCAATTCCACATGAAATGTCTGGGGGAACATGTCAAAGGGCTGAATAGAGATAATTTTATAAGGAGAATGCTTTTTGATGCGGGCCCAGTCGCGGGCAAAGGTCGCAGGGTTACAGCTTATATAAATTAATTTTTCAGCCTTGAGCTTTTCAAGTTCGGGCCAAAGGCTCTCGTCGGCACCAATGCGGGGCGGGTCTAATAAAACCACTTCATATTTTCTGTTTTTTGCTGCCAATTTTTTTACTTCAACAAGGCAATCACCGGCTGAGTAAAAAGTTTGAGCATTCGCCTTCTCTCGAGCAGAGTGAATGGCGCTTCTATTAGAGTCAACGCCATAAATGCGCCAACCCATTTTATTCAGGGGCAATGAGAAATTGCCATTGCCGCAATAGAGATCTAAAAGATTTCCTCGCGACCCTTGATTATCAGAATCAACGGTTGCGGGCCCGGGCAATACACTGCAAATATAGTCAATCATGCTCATGTTTTGTTCGGTGTTTACTTGGGCAAAGCCACGTTCTTCTGCGTGAGCCCTATTGAGGGATCGATAAACCGTTCCATCTTCTGAAAGGAATATTTCGATCTTAGCCGTTTTGAAGGGGTCTAATCCAACTCGTTCTTTTTTTATTTGAGAAATTTCTTGGTCAATTTTTTCATCGATGATCCAGCATTTTTCAAATTCAATAATGTTGTGAGAGTGTCTTTGATAGAAGCCGACTTTCCCGCCCTCGGCCCTTACTTGGGCCCGGTTGCGATAATAAAAGGGTTTTGGCGAGGGAATGATTGGCAAAATAAGTATGTTTTCTTCTTTGGCAATGCGCTGCAATGCGTGTTCAACGATAAGCTGCTTTTGGTGCAGCTGTTCTTGATAGTCAACATGCTGCCATTGGCACCCACCGCATATTTCAAAAACACTGCACGGAGCTTTGATTCGCTGTGGTGACGGCGAAATGATTTCGAGCAATCTTCCGTCAGCATAATTCTTTTTTAAGCTTGTGATTTGAACGCGAGCCACATCTTGGGGGGCAGTGAATGGGACAAATACAACAAAATCTTCGATGCGACCCACACCGCTCCCCCCATGAGAGAGAGAAGCGATTGTAAGAGTGATTTCTTGATTAACCGTTAACAAGTTCGCTGGGTTCGAAGAAAAAAGCTATTTCTCTTTTTGCACTGGCCACGCTATCAGAGCCGTGCACGGTGTTTTCGCCCATGCTGTCGCCAAAGTCTTTTCTTATAGTACCTGCATCAGCTTTTTTCGGATCAGTAGCACCCATGATTTTGCGATTTTTTTCTACAGCGTTATCACCGCTAAGAACCATGACCAACACGGGGCCTGAGGTCATAAAGCTCACCAGTTCACCAAAAAAAGGACGCTCTTTATGTTCGGCATAGAAATTTTGCGCTTTGCCTTGATCTAGATGCATTAATTTTGCTGCTGCTATCTTGAGGCCTTGGGTTTCAAATCGATCTATTACTTTACCGATGATGTTTTTCTTAACGCCATTGGGTTTAATAATGCTCAGTGTTTGCTCTTTCATTTTAAGGGCTCCTTATTATTTATAAGCCCTTTTGTCGCTCACCAGAGATATTAAATCAATAGGAATTCGAGATGAAAATCGTTCAAAGAACTCCTTTGAGGGTGCTCCCCATTTCAGCAGGGCTGCGGGCGATGGTGCAGCCTGCGCTTCTGAGGGCTTCGAATTTTTCTCCGGCGGTTCCGTGACCACCGCTGATGATGGCACCCGCATGGCCCATGCGTTTACCAGGAGGGGCTGTGGCCCCGGCGATAAATGCCACAACGGGTTTTTTCATATGTGCTTTCATCCAGTGGGCCGCTTCTTCTTCAGCTGAACCGCCGATTTCGCCGATCATGATTACCGCATCGGTGCCTGGGTCGGCGGCGAATTTTTCTAAAATATCTATAAAGTTGGTTCCGTTAATGGGATCGCCACCGATACCAACGCAGGTACTTTGACCAATGCCTAACTTGGTGAGTTGCCCTACAGCTTCATAAGTTAAGGTGCCAGAGCGTGATAACACGCCGATTCGCCCTTGTTTATGAATATGACCCGGCATGATACCGATCTTGCATTCTCCCGGAGTGATAATACCGGGGCAGTTGGGGCCGATAAGGCGGGTTTTAGTCCCTTGCATAAATCTTTTCACCTTAATCATATCGTTGACGGGAATTCCCTCGGTGATACAGACAACAAGTTCTAGTTTAGCATCGACGGCCTCCATGATGGCGTCAGCAGCGAAGGGGGGCGGAACATAAATAACACTGGCCGTGGCTCCGGTTTTTTTGGCAGCTTCATCGACCGTATCAAAAACAGGTAGGCCCTCGTGCTTTGTGCCCCCTTTGCCTGGGGTGACTCCGCCAACCATCTGTGTTCCGTATTCAAGAGCTTGTTTTGTATGAAAAGTTCCCTGACTGCCAGTAAAACCCTGGCAAATAACTTTTGTACTTTTATTGACGATAATACTCATTTGGTACCGCCTTTCACTGCAGCTACTACTTTTTGGGCAGCATCACCCATACCATCGGCGGCTGTGATTCTAAGACCTGAGCTGTTTAAAATTTGTTTTCCTTTTTCTGCATTTGTTCCCTCAAGTCTGACAACCAAAGGAACTTTCAACCCCACCTCTTTTGCGGCCGCAATAACACCATCGGCGATGATGTCGCATTTCATAATACCGCCAAAGATATTCACGAGAATGGCTTTAACATGGGGATCAGATAAAATAATTTTAAATGCAGCAGTAACTTTTTCTTTGTCAGCGCCACCGCCCACATCAAGAAAATTGGCGGGCTCACCACCGGCAAGTTTAATGATATCCATGGTGGCCATGGCCAGGCCTGCGCCGTTGACCAAGCAACCAATAGAGCCTTCTAAGCTAATATAACTAAGACCATACTTGCTGGCTTCAATTTCATTGGGGTTCTCTTCTGAGAGATCGCGAAGCTCCATTATATCGGGGTGCCTAAAAAGACCGTTATCATCAAAATTCAATTTTGCATCTAAGGCTAAAATATCTTTGTCTTCTGTCTCTACCAGAGGGTTTATTTCAGCAATAGAGCAATCATACTTGATAAAGGCATTATAAAGAGCGGTAAAAAATTTAACGGCTTTACCCACAGCATCGGGGTGTATGCCAATTTCAAAAGCGAGCTTGCGGGCCTGAAACCCAGCCAAGCCTACGGCAGGGTCAATAACCTCTTTAAAAATTTTCTCAGGGGTTTTAGCGGCCACGGTTTCAATTTCCATACCGCCTTCAGAGCTCGCCATCATTACGATGCGTGAGGTTGTACGATCAACAACACAACCAACGTAATATTCTTTTTTTATTTTGCATCCGGCCTCAACAAGGACCTTGTGTACTTTACGACCTTCAGGGCCTGTTTGATGAGTGACAAGCTGCATACCTAAAATAGATCTGGCGGCCTTTTCAACTTCATCAATAGACTTGGCCACTTTAACACCACCGCCCTTGCCTCGACCGCCGGCGTGTATCTGGGCCTTAACAACCCAGACACTTCCTTTTATGGCTTTGGCATTGGCAACGGCTTCGTCGACGGTAAAAGCCACTTTGCCTTCGGGAACTTTAACACCCATGCGTAAAAGCAGCTCTTTAGCTTGATATTCATGAATATTCATTTATAGAAATCCTCTATAGTTTGAGTGCGGTGACGAGTTCTTGAACGGCGCCTATGCTTTTTTGCAAGCCGGCTTTTTCTTCGTCGTTAAGTTTGATTTCAATAACTTTTTCCATGCCCTCGGCGCCCAGTTTTGCAAGGACGCCAATAAACAAGCCCTTTACGCCATACTCACCTTCTAGGTACACGGCACAGGGGAGAATACGCTTTTGATCTTTTAAAATACTCTCAGCCATTTGAACAGCACTGGCCGATGGAGCATAATAAGCGCTCCCTGTTTTTAGAAGATTGACAATCTCCGCTCCACCATTACGTGTGCGATCTAAAAGTTTATCTAATTGCTCTTTGGGCATCATCTCGGTGAGAGGAACACCACCCACAGAGCAGTGACGGGGCATGGGTACCATAGTATCGCCGTGGCCCCCTAAAACAAAAGCTTGTACATCTTTTACGCTTACATTGAGTGCTTCGGCGATAAATGAACGAAACCGAGCTCCATCTAAAACGCCGGCCATCCCGATCACGCGATTGCGAGGAAAGCCAGAAACTTTCTTTGCCACATAGGCCATGGCATCCAGAGGATTACTTACTATAATTAGGGTGCAGTTTGGAGAGTATTTAACAATGCCCTCGGTGCATTCTTTCATAATCTTTGAATTAGTGGCGAGCAGATCATCGCGGCTCTTTCCAGCACATTGGGATCCTAAGCTTAGAATTCCACGTGGACAAGT
>JADMIO011478642.1_pt1 | contig 92799 bp, 76 predicted proteins | sample 8958161 | NCBI WGS metagenome assembly JADMIO01 (sample SAMN16585339, study PRJNA669376) | soil metagenome | isolation source: Crop rotation soil | place: USA: Cullars Rotation, Alabama | collected 2011
CGCGACAACTTGTCCACGTGGAATTCTAAGCTTAGGATCCCAATGTGCTGGAAAGAGCGTTGACGGGCCTCGAAGACGGTCTGTTTGCCGGGGACGTCGTTGCCGCCGTGGCCGTTGAGGAAGATGATCCGATGGAAACCGTGGCGGACGAAATTGTCGATCAGGCCGTTGAGCAGATCGAGGTAGGCGCGAGGGGCGGCGGAGAGGGTGCCGGCGAAGTCGAGGTGATGATCGGAGTTGCCGAGCCACATGAGCGGGGCCCAGAGAGCGCGATCGCCGAGGCGTTCGGAGGCGCGGCGGACGATTTCGCCGAGCAACATGCTATCGGTAAAAACGGGGAGGTGGTGGCCGTGTTGTTCGAGCGCAGCGACTGGGAAAATGATTGGGGTGTCTTTGGAGAGGGAGGCGACGGCAGGCCAGTTGAGATCGGTCAGGTGCATTGCGTTGGGCGAAGTTTACGGAAACGTCCCAATCAAGCAATCGTGGCGAGCATTTCCGAAATTGTCCCGCTGGTGTCCCGCTTTGTCCCGGGTTTGTCCCGGCTTGTCCCGCAGTTGTCCCGCAGTTGTCCCGCCTTGTCCCGGGTTGTCCCACTTTTGTCCCACCTGTTTTTTGACGCTTAAGTGGTTGGAAATCAGTGTGTTATCAAAAACTTGTCCCACTTGTCGGGTCACATTTTTATTTTTGGCCGCTTGGGTCGGTCGAACGGACGCGAGTACAAGGGCGCTGTGGCGTTGAAAGACGCCCGTCGTTTGATGGTTTGTGTCACGGCTTAAGTTCACATTCTTCGTTCTGCGCGGGTACACGGTTGTCCGCACAGAGTAGAATATGCGTTTCTTTTGTTAACTTGTCAACTACGGAGTCTTGAGACGGAAGAAGAGGTTCCCGGTGGGCGGGGTGATGATCAAGTAGTTAGTGCCCTGCGATTGGGTGATGTTGCCGATGGCAGCGGTCCAAGCGGCGGGGGTGGCCAGGTTGTTGTTTTGTTGCAGGTTCCAGCCCGGAACAATTTTCCAGAAGATGGTGGCCGAGTTGGCTGTGCGGCTGATGTTTAGCGGCGGGGCTCCGGCGGCTTGCACCGCCTGGATGACGTTCCAAAATCCGCCAGCGACGGAATATTTGCCGCCGGCCAACGGTTGGCTACTGGATTCTGGCTGACCGATGCTGCCGGCGAGCGCGTATTTGCCACCGGCGCTTGAGCCGCCGCCGCCGTCCGCGTTGGCGCGAGCGAGCGTGTAGGGTTGGGCGAAGGCGGCAGGGCCGAACGCGGACTGGAGCAGGATGAGACCGAGCAGCGAGTGACGAAAGAACCGCGCCGAGGGGCAATGGTTGATTTTTTGGATCGAGGTGAAGGCGATCATTTCAGGCCTCCGATTTTTTGGCTGATGAATTGTTCGAGTTTTTCGAGGCGGGCTTTCAACGCGGCGTTCTCAGCTTTTTGTTCTTCGAGCTTTTGATGCAGACCCTGGATGGCGGCCAGTTCGACGCCGTCGAATTCCAAGGTGGAGATTCCCTTGTCATCGCGGCCTGGAAAGAACGCGGCTTTAAAATCCTGCGCCATGGGCCCGATGTTGGGGACGCCGTTGTCCGGCTCCCAGTTGTAATTCCATTGCGCAATGGGGATTTGCGCCAGCTTCTCGAGTATCTCCGCCGAATTGACCGACTGGATGTTCTTTTTGGAATTGCGATCGGAGATCGCAGTCCACGAAGTGGCGCCGGGAAGGAGTTGCGCGCCAGCGGCGCCGGTGTCCGTGAACAGGCGATAACCGCCGCCAGCGCGGAAGGTGACTGAATCGTTGGCGGCAGACGTGGTTTCAGTTTGCGAGCTCCAAACGAAGGCGCCGAGATGGATGGCCTTGGCGCTGTTGCCGGCGGCGAAGCTCCAGCCGTTGGCGAAGTTGTTCACCCCGCCAGGAATTGTCGCGAAATTGCCGGCGTTGGTATTTCGCTGGCCGCCACCAATGGCGCTGAAATCGGCGAAGTTTGCGACGGTGTTTTCGTAGCCGCCGGAGATTGTGCTTAAGCCGGAATTTGTGCGAATCGAATTGCGAATGCCTCCACCGATGCTCGCGGCAACCGAATTCGTCTGGACAGCGTTGTAGGCGCCGCCGGCAATCACACTGGAGTTGGCGTTTGTGCCGATTCTATTCTGGAAACCACCGGCAATGGTGGAGCTATCCGAAATTTCGGCGATCATATTCCGATTGCCGCCGCCGATCGAACTATAGATGGAATTTGCGCCGATTGTGTTAAAAACCCCGCCCGCGATGGCGCTCTGAGCGGAGTTGGACTCTATCCTGTTCCCAGCGCCGCCGCCGATCGCGCTGGAAGCGGAATCTGGACTGACGACATTGAACTGACCGCCAGCGATGGCCGTCGAAAACGAGCGGGAGCCGACGCTGTTTTTGTAGCCGCCTGCGATCGTCGCGCGCGCAGCGTTGTTCCCGATGTTGTTTTCAGAACCACCGCCTATGGAACTTTCCGATGAACCGGCGGAAACGTAGTTGACTGCTCCGCCGCTGATGGTTGAAACCCAAGCGTCACTGGAAACAATGTTTTCCTGCCCGCCGCCAATCACGCTTTGATAAGATCCATTGTAGATGGTGTTTTGGCGACCGCCACCGATCGAGCTCAGGTAGGAGCCGGTTTCGACGTGGTTATAGCTTCCACCCGCTATGAACGAACCAGACGCTCCCGTCCCAATAAGGTTTGCGACACCGCCGCTGATCGTTCCGTAATCAGAAGAGATACCGTTTGGGAGCGCGGGCGTCTGGAAATCAGCAGACCCCCCGCCAGCGATCGTGGCGCCGATGACTCCTTCCCCGACAACATTAACCGAGGAGCCGCCAATCACATTGGGAATGCTGGAGCCGACCGGCCCGGGCTCAAGGCGAAAGGCGCGCACGTTGTTGACGCGAAGTTCCAATGGTTGGTTGTCGGTGGTGCCGAGAAAATTATTGGCGACCGTGGTTCCTGCATTGCCAGTGAAGGACCATCCGCTGGCAACGCCTGAACCGGGATTGGCCCAACTCAGGGCGCCGTCGGAGTAAGAGATGACTTTGCCGTTCGCCGGGGCGCCGGCGATGGCTAATTTTGGGAGAGTGACCGCAGCGTCCGCGAGTCGCGGCGTGGTGATGCTTCCGTCGGTGGTCCCGCCGATTTGCGCGCCATTGATCCAGAAGCCGCCGGTCCCCGTTTCGAACCGGACACCTCCGGGAGCGCGGACGGCAAATTCACTTTCGCGGACGCTGCTAAAGCCAGTTCCGTCCACATTCCAACTATTCCAGACAAACGAGCCGTGATGCGTTATGGAGGAATGAAACCCGGCGGCGACACTGAGCGTGGCGTCCACCCGGTTGCCCTCGCCGCCCAGGATCGTGGAGTTGCCGGCGGCGCCGGTCCCTTTGACGGAGTTGTTAGCTCCGCCAATAATCGTGGCAAGGGGAGCCTCGGCGACGTTCCCCTGACCGCCGGAAATCACGGCCCACTGGCCCCCGGTCGCGATCACGTTTGCGTCACCTCCCGAAATTGTGGCGCCCGGAGAGTTCGTCATGGCATTGCCATGACCGCCGGCAATGACCCCGTCAGCGCTGTTGCCAATCATCTGGTTGCTTCGCCCGCCCGAGATGGTCCCAAACCCGGCGCCATCCGCAATGTTGCCATATCCACCACCGACAGCGACGCCTTGCGCTTTTGCTTGATTCCCCGCGCCACCCGCGACGGTGGCGCCATCGCCCTGGGCGACGTTGGCGGAGCCACCCGCGATGGTGGTCCAACCGCCAATCAAAAGATTGCCCCAACCGCCACCAATGGTTGAGACGCTGCCGCTCTGGATGATGTTGTGATTTCCGCCACCGATAACGGCGTTTTGGACGTTGTTGCTGATGATGTTAAAATAGCCGGCGCCAATGGACGAGAATTGCGAATTCGTAAGGATGTTGTTGCCCAGGCCGCCGGCGATGGCGGTGAAGTCCGACCCTTCAGCTATCGTGTTGCCATCACCGCCGCCGATGAACACGCCTTTCGCGGACGTGATGACGGAATTATTAAGGGAGCCGCCGATGACGCTCGGCGGGTCGAAAGCGGTTTCACTCTGGAGACGAAGGGCGCGTTGATTGTTGACGAGCAAGTCAAGCGGCTGGGACGTGGTGGTTCCGAGGACACCGGTGAAATTTTTTGCCGTTTCGGCAAACATCGCGTAGGGAGTGGGCTTGATTGATTGGCGAGGCGTCAGGGTGACGAAGTTAGCGTCGCCGTGAGGACGCACACTGACTTCTAACCACCGGGCCGCGCCGCTAAAGATTGGACCAAAATCCAACTCGGTCACGAACTGCCCTTCCGTCACATTTACGGCTGAATTTGTAAGCGGGGTGGTGAGCGGGGAGGGATTGATCGCGGAATCGTGAATGGTGAAGCGCAGATCGTAACTGCCGTTGGCGGCGGCGTTATTATCCACAAGTTCGCCGTTGTAATTGAAGGCAGTGCCCTGGGCGAAGCACGCGAGCAGCGTCATCCACGAGGCGACGATGGATTTGAGGAAGGATTTCATTATACGGACGGATAACCACCTCTCCGGGTCGATCTTTCAAAAAAGATTTACTTTTTTATGGAAGAACTTGAATGGAGATCAGCGGCGCGCCGGGCGTGGATGTAGAAGATGGACTGGCGGGCTCCCAATCGAGGTTAAGTTCGCGCAGGCGGGCCCGCAGTAAATCCAAATCCCAAAGGTGGCCAAAATGATTTTGCGTGAGGACGGCCAGGCGACGGCCATCGTGGCTAAAGGCCAGATCGGAAATCAAACCAGTTTCCGGTGGCCGTAGTTGCAGAAGAAGCTCGCCAGTACGGGCGTCGAGCAAGGCAGCCTCGGAGACGCCGATCGTGATAGCAACCATGGTGGCGTCTGCGGAAATGGCGATCGCCGTGCCGGTGGCTATTGAACCAGCCGGGTGGAACCGCCATTCGACCTGGCCATCATCGACGCGTTCACGGCGGACTTCCTCGGACGAGGTAATGATGAACGAATGATTGTCGGGCGTGAAAACGGCCTGCGGCGAAAGGCGCGAATGAACTTTTCGAACTTCGGTCCACGGTTCATTCCGCCAGAGCGTGAGGTCTGTGTCCGAATGAGCGCCGCTTAAAGTCCAGCGACCATCGGCGCTCGCGGCCATAAATTTGGTAAAACGCCGGAACGCGCCAATCCGATTGAAACCGTCCTCCTTCGCCTCAACATAATGGAACCCATAAGCGGCGACCACGCCGGGCTCGCCAGTACGGGTGGCGAGCGCCCATTCGCCGCTGGCAAAATCTTTGCGTGGTTCGACCGATTGGATGGAAAGAGCGCGCTGGGACGGCCGCCAATCCAGATGCAGGTCGAACAATCCGCGCGTGGCGCTGCTCCAAAGGCGTCGGCCATCGTCCGCCAATTGCACCCAGCGGGTCGATCCAAGATTGACCAAGGCGGAATCGCCATCGCCTTCGCTGGCCCAGACGCGCACGCCATCATACGTGGCGGCGGCGTAGGCAAATCCGTCCGCAATGAATGTCCCCTGCCACGGACCCTTATGGGCGCTGGCAGAATCACGCGGAATCGGTTCCGTGATAAGGCGCACGCCTTCGGGCTCAAACATTTGAAACTCGGCGAGTCTAAATTGACCGGCCCCGGCGCCTTCAAGCCAGCCGATGCGGTTCTGAGCAGTCCAACGGGGTTCGAAGCCGGGGCGTGGTAGAATTGCCAGGGAGTGGCCATTGCGCAGATCCCAGAGACGGGCGGTACCGTCCCACGAGGCGGTTAACACGAACGGGCGGGTGGGATGAAAACCGGCGACCATCAACTCCGCAGAGTGGCCTTGCAGTCGAATCGCTTTTGAGGCGGGCGCGTCGAGGCGAATATAATATCCGCAAAAATCGTCGCCCGCGATGAGCAGGCCCCGGCTGTCCGGCGACCAGAAGGTGCGGATTGCGCAAACCGGCGGCGGGAGCGTGTAACGCCCCAGCAATTTGCCCGTGGCCAGTTCGAATCGGCGTATTTCACAATGGCTGCTTCCTTGTGCGACCAACTCGCGACTGTCCGGGCTGAACCAAAAATAGCCGTCGCGGAATCCGACATCGACGGCGGGGCCGGGCGTTCCGTCGGCGACGTGAAAAAGCTGGATCAAACCGCTGTCGGCCTTTCGAAGAGAAACAAATCTCCCATCTGCGGTCATATCCACTCCCGTCGGGCCGAGAGTATTTTTGCTGAAGATGCGATGACCGGTTGCCACCTCCCAGACGACTGCGTCCATCCCGACCGCTCCCGCCAACCGGGCGCCATCGTGGGAGAAGGGAGCGATTTGGGACTCGGCGGCGCGGCTGGCTTCGAGAGTAACGAGTTCGCGATCGTCATCCCAAGCGTGGATGCGCACGGATCCGTCAGGATGCGCTTTTGTGTAGCGAGTTAAGGTTGCATCCAAAGCGCACCAGTCGTTCTGCGGGCCGGAGATAAGATCGCGTTCGCGCACCGGTAAAACCGTGGGAATTGAGAGTGAAGACTGCGATAGGGTTTCGAATTTGGAACCCCGCTCGACTTCACGGATGTCAGCGAGAGCCAGGGCCGCGACGGTCTCACTGCGCAACTCAACACGGTTGGTATGGTAGGGGGCGGCGTCGCGAAGCAGTCCCAGGGCGCGCCCGCGTTGGCCGGCGCGGCCAGTGCGGCGTTCCATGCCCGCGCGGGCGAGTTGCGCTTCGGCCAGTTGGGCGCGCGCTTCTTTTTCCGCTATTTGGGCGCGGGAACGGAGTTGATTGGCGTTGCGAACATTCTCGACTTCGACGCGCGCGCGATATGTGGCAAAGAGCCCGAGGGAGGTCGCCAGCAAAGCGGTTAACGCCGCGACCCAACCGGCGCGGCGCAGCGTCCGAACACGCTTCTCAAGGCGTCGCGCGCGACGGACTGATTGGCCGCTCTGCATCAAAGCGAGGTCGGCCTGCATTTGCGCGGCATTTTGATAGCGCTGGGTGGGATCGCTTTCGCAGGCGCGCAGGATGACTTCGTGCAAATCCAGCGCGCCGTGCGGAATTTCGCCGGTCAGCCAATCGGATGGAGGGTTTGGAAACTCCTCCGGCGAAAGGCCGGTGGCCGCTTCATAAAGAACTTTGCCCAAGGCAAAAAAATCGGCCGGCGGCGCGCCGGGGCCTTCGGGTGGAATGTAACCTTCAGTGCCGACAAATGTGCGGGCGCCTCGAATTTCGCCGACGAGGCCGACATCGGCGAGCTTGGCGCGGCCCCGCACAAAGACAATGTTGGCCGGCTTGACATCGCGATGCACCAAGCCGTGCTTGTGCATGGAATTCAGGCCGGAGGACAAGTCCAGGCCCAACTCAACGCATTCTTCAACGGACAGGCGCCCGCGCTCCTTTAAATCCGAGCGGAGGGTGCGCGGTTGATAGGTCGCGGGATCAAAGTTCCCCGGACTGTGCGGCGTCCCGACGGCGTCCGCCAATTCCATGACGTAGTAAAAGAAGCCTTTTTCGCCAAGACCGCCGACATGAAGAATCGGCACCAGACCTTCCCCGGTGCGACTGATCGGTTCGTAGCGTTCGATGCCGGCAAATTCGCGTTCCAACGGGCGATCGGAGTCGAAGTTCGCCCGTGTTACGACTTTGACCGCGCGCCAAACTCCCATGATGTTACGGGCCAGCCAGACTTCGCCGTAACTGCCTTTCCCAATCAGCCGCACGAGTTCGTGATCAGGCACGCGCGGATTTTCGGAAGGCGGCAGGGTGGTCACGATCGATCAGGTTGCCTCGCGCTGCAGGCGGGCCAATTCGGATTTAAACAAGCGTCCGACACGGAGCTTCGCGAGGTAGATCTGTGTGCGGCTAGCTTCGTAACGCTCCTTGATCACGTTGGTCGGGACTTCCTTTAGAGTCGCCAGGCTGAAGAGGAGATATTGACGCGGGCTGACTTTGGCCTGCACCCGACGCAACGCGGCGGCGATGAGGTTTTGATCCCACTCCGATTGCCAGATGGTTTCGAATTCCGGCGGCGCCTCAATTTCAGCGATCGATTCAGCTGGGTCATCCGGAAAATTCAACCCCGCCAAAGGAGGCGAGGATTTGCGCCAATGGCGGGAGAGCCGTCCCCGGATCACGGTGTGCAACCAACCCTTGAACGATCCCCTCGCGGGGTCGTAGCGAAAACCGGGCATTTGCTTTGCAACAACGACGAGAGTCTCCTGCACGACGTCCTGTGCTTCCGCTTCGCCAAGTCCGGCCCGCCGGGCCACGCTGTAGATCAACCGCCAGTACAAATCGAAGAACTCGCGCCAGGCCTCCTGGTCATCCCAGTCCTTCAAACGGCTGAGCAGAGTGCGGCGCGTGGGCAGAAATGAATCGGTTGGAGACTCCACAGTCATGTCTAAACGGATAATCATCAAGCGCCGCCAATCTTTCAATAATTCGTGCGCGCCTGGGATTTTTTTCGGGACGGCTTGGAATTCGGAATTGGCGAGTAAGCTTTCCTTGCGTATCGGCGCCGGTATATTGCGCGGCAGTTATGTCGCGTCCGAAGTTCACCATAGTTACCGCCAGCTTCAACAGCATTGGCACAATTCGCGACACGATTGAGAGTGTGCTCAAGCAGGATTTCAAGGATTGGGAACACTGGATCATTGATGGCGGGTCGAAAGATGGGACAATCGAATTGGTGAAGGAGTATCCGCATCTGAAGTGGATTTCCGAAAAGGACAGCGGTCTTTATGAGGCGATGAACAAGGGCATCGAACGCGCGACCGGCGAGATTCTTTTGATGCTCAATTCCGATGATCGATTGACCGAGGGGGCGTTGCAGGCGGTCGCGGACGGCTTTGCGAAAAATCCAGATTGGGACGCGGCGTTCGGCGATATCATTTATGTGAACAGCCGTGGCGAGGAGATTTATCGGCGCGAGGAAGCAATTTACGATTACGACGTGCTGCGGTTAAGCGGCGTTTGCTACGTCATCCATCAAACGCTCTATGTGAAGAAGGCGTTGCACGAGCGAATCGGGAATTATCGCTACCAGGAGTTTATCGTCTCGGCGGATTACGAATTTATTTTGCGGATGGGCCGGGCGGGCGCGAAGGTCGGGCATGTGCCGCAATACCTCGTGCGGTATCGGATTCACGACGCCGGACTGACGGCGGATAATCGCGTGCAGCGGAACATGCGCCGCGAGGTTGGGATTATTTCGAAGGAATACGGACGTCCGGAAGGCGCGGCCGGCAAGGCTTTGCGGATTTTAATGAAAGCGAAACGGCAGCTGCAAAAGCTGGCGATTCGCGGCAAGATCGATCTCGTGCCCGGCAATCGCAAGCTCGCGAAGTACATGCAGGACAGTTCGAAAATCACCTCCAACGCGCTCGCCGAAATCGAAGCCCGAAAGTGATCAGCCGTAACGGTCCGGCGAGAGCAATTGCAAATCGATCGACGGCGTTTCGTTGGAAACAATTTCGGAAATTAATTTCCCCGTAATTGGGCCGAGGCTCAAACCCATCATCGCGTGCCCGGTGGCGATGGAGAGATTTGCAAAGCGCCGCGAGCGACCGATGTAGGGCAATCCGTCCGGCGAGCAGGGCCGCAGCCCGCACCATGGTTTGATTTGCGCGAAATCCGCCGCTGAGAACTCCGGATAATATTGCGGCGCGGCTTTGATAATTCCGTGGACGCGGCGTGGGTTGATGCTTTCGTTGAGGCCCGCAATTTCCATCGTTCCACCGAATCGCAGGGACGAGCCCATCGGTGTCACGGCGACCCGGGCTTCGGTAAAAATGGCGGGAATTTTTGGAAGTTGGCGCGGATTCGGCAACGTCAGGCTATAGCCTTTGCCGGCCTGCAGCGGGATTTTTAGGTCCAGAGATTTTGCAAGCAGCGGCGACCAGGAACCTCCCGCAACGATAAATTCATCGGCGGCGAAGTCCCCGGAACTCGTCTTGACCGCGCGAATAGCGGCGTTTTCCTGAATGAAGCCGGTGACTTCCGTGTTCCACCTGGTGAGGACGACGCCCTTGAGCGCGGACATAAAACGACCCGGCGACAAATGACAATCTTTTGGGAAGTAAATCGCGCCCGCGATATCCATCGTGACGCCTGGATCGAGCGCAGCAGCTTCGCGAGCATTCAGGACTTCGGCAGGGATTCCGAGCGCGAGAGCTTCGTGCGCCATCTTCGCTTCTTCATCAAGCGCGTGTTGGGTTTTGCAAAGAACGACGAGGCCGCGCTTTTCGAAACCGAAATCGTGTTGCGTGGCGAACTCTTCAAAACAAGCACGGCTCGCAAAATTCAAATCGCGCAACAAGGGCGCGGATCGTTGCACATGCTGCTTCGTGGCGGCGTGAAAAAACTTCAGGCACCAATCCGTGAGGTCGGCGTCGAGGCGCGGTTTGATATAGAACGGCGATTCGGGATTCCACATCCATTTCAAACCGAGCGCGACCATGCCGGGCGCGGCCAGCGGGACGAAATGGCTTGGGACAACCAGCCCGGCATTGCCGTAGGAACAGCCTTCGTGCGTTTCGTCGCGCGCTTCCAGGACAGTGACGCTGTGACCTTTGCGCGTGAGATAGAACGCGCAGCAAAGTCCCACCACGCCTCCGCCAATGATGACAACGCGCTTCGACATTTCAGCGGATGCCCCAGCAAAACGGGTCGTCCTCGCGCAGAATCAACGTGGCCTCCGAATTCACAAAGGCGCTCCCGGTAATTTGCGGCGCGATGATTCCCTTCTCGCAATCAATCCAGCGGAAGCGCGCGCGAAATTGACTGCCGATAATGCTTTCCTGAATCCAGTCCTCGCCCTCCTGCAATTTTCCATCGGCGGCGAGACACGCAAGCTTCGCGCTGGTGCCCGTGCCGCACGGAGAACGGTCGTAGGCTTTGCCGGGGCAGAGAACAAAATTTCGCGAGCGCGCTCCGAACATTTCGACGTGATCGACTTCAGGAAAGCCGGCCGCATTGAGCGCCTGGCGAATTCTCCACGCGTCCGCGGTCAGGCGTTCGATATCGGCAAGTGCGATTTCCTGACCGTGCAGATCGACAAGAAAAAACCAATTTCCGCCCCACGCGAGGTCGCCCGTCGTTCCAGCGATGGAAATATTTTTGGCTTTGCGAAAGCTCGGGACGTTTTCCAGCGTGACCGAGCCATCGTCGTTTAAGCGCGCGGTGACAATGCCGACCGAGGTTTCAATGCGATGTTCGCCGGGCTGGATTTTTCCCAAATGCGCGAGCGTGACGATGAGGCCAATGGTTCCGTGGCCGCACATGCCGAGAAAGCCGACGTTGTTGAAGTAAATGACGCCCGCGACGCAAGTGGGATCGGACGGCGCGCACAACAACGCGCCAACCATCGCGTCCGAGCCGCGCGGTTCGTTGACGATGGCGCTGCGGAATTTGTCGAAGCGCTCGCGGAAAATAACTTGCCGCTCCGCAACCGTGCCCGCCCCGAGATCCGGGCCACCGGCAATCACAACGCGCGTCGGTTCTCCGCCGGTGTGCGAATCGATAATGGAAATCCGGTGGGTCATTTACGTTTGGGAATTTTGGGTCGCGTCGCGATTCCGTCGTGAATGATTTTGAGGATTTGCCTGCGCTCAGGCCCGGCCAGCGGGAGGCGCGGCGGGCGTGTCCATTCGGCGCCGAGGCCGCATTCCTGCACGGCGAGTTTGATGTATTGGACGAATTTCGGATGGGTATCCAAATGCAGCAGTGGAGTGAACCAGCGATAGATCGCGCGGGCTTCGTCCCATTTGCCGGCGCGGGTGAGATCCCAAAAATATTGGTTCTCGGCCGGAAAGGCGATGCCGCTGCCGGCCACCCAACCGTCGATCCCGAGGATTGCGCTTTCCAGCGCGAGATCATCCACGCCCGTAAAAATTGCGTAGCGATCGCCGACGACGTTGTGCAGATCGGTGATGCGGCGCGTGTTGCCGGAACTTTCCTTGAGCGCGACAAAGTTTTTTTGGTCCGATAATTGCAGGAACATTTCGGGCGTGACGTCATGCCCGTAACTGATCGGGTTGTTGTAAATCATGATCGGCAGGCCGGTGGCTTTTGCCACGTTGCGCAGGTGATAAATCGTTTCGCGCGTGTCCGGCGATTTATAAATCATCGGCGGCATCAACATGAAACCGTCCACCCCGGCGGCCTCGCAATCGCGCACATAGCGGCAGGCTTCGCCGAGGTTCGACTCGGCCACGCCGCTTAAAACCTGGACGCGACCGCGGACGAATTTTACCGCGGCGGTCATCAGCTCGCGTTTTTCCGTTGCGAGCAATGATTGGTTTTCACCAAGCGAACCGAGAAAGATCAATCCCTTGATCCCAGATTGAATCAACGTTTCGGCGTGCCGGAAGGTCGCGTCGAGATCGATTGCGCCACCTTTGTGCATTTGCGTGGTGATCGCCGGGAAAACGCCGCTCCAGAATGGCTTGCTCATAATGTTTTGATGTTCAAACGGTTGCGGCGCGGCGACTGCGGGCGCGGAGAGCAGTCATTTTTTTATCAAGGCCCGAAAACCACCACGCGATTAACGCCACGCCGACCGAGGTGAAAATGAGGATCGACCAGCCGGCGGCATCGTGGACTTCATCGACGGCTTTGGCGCCGGCGGCGTCCGCGCGAAAGCAAAGAAACGCGGAGCGGACGACGTTGCCGAAGATCGCCAGGCCGAGCCCGACGAAGACGAGAAAAAGCCGGAGGCTTCCGTTTTTCAGAACGAGATAGCCGATGAAAAGAGTGGCCATCAAAGTGGATTGCGCGCTGCGAATTCCGCTGCAGGCTTCGCTGACGCCAACGACTCCGCTCGGCAATTGAATGAGGTTCCCGACGCGTTGCGCGGGAATGCCGGCGAATGAAAGAATATTGACGTCAATCGCGACGACTATCCCGGTGAGGATGTTCACGATTGGGTTGTAAATGGCCGATGGAGGCGGCAACGCGATGAGGAAAAATAAGGTGGCAAAGGCGAAATGGCGGACGCCGGGCGTGGAATAAACCCAGAGATAGTTCGCGAAAATGACCAATAAAATTCCGAGCGACAAACCGACGAGGGAGGCTGGGTTCATGCCGAGGGCAGCCATGTAAATCTGCGCGATGAAAAGGAGCGCGAAGCCGGGGAGCGCCATCAGGATTGGGGTCAAGCGCGTGGTAAAACGAGGCTTGGGGCGGTTGGGCCAGGCCTCCCAAAACAGAAAACCGCAAAGCATCACCACCGCCCAGCCGAACTGCATTTCTGGACGCGTCGCCCAATAAAATTTGGCTTTCGAAACGAGCCAACCGGCCGCAAGCAGCGCGGGCGCCAGCGCGATCAGTTCGGTCCGATTCGAATGGGTTTGCGATTCCAAGCGGCGTAAAAATGCGGGCTCAACCCACGGGCGTCAATGGTTCTCACGGGCCGGCGCGTTGATTTCTAAACTGTGGGCTCGTGACAATTTTCGTCACCAGGCTCGAAAAATCGGCCTTGCCGCCAGCCTCCATCATTTCCTTCAACAGCGGCCGATCCGAAACCATTTCGGCGCGACCCAATGCATAGCCGAGCAACTTCGCGCAAAGCGTTCGCTGAAATTGGTCTTCGTGCGTTTTCAGATAGCGCATCAATCCGTCGAGTTCCGCGATTTCAGTTCCGTCATTCAATGTGCCGCTGGCATCGATGCGCTGGCCGTCGCGATAGGTCTCGCGCCAGCGTCCGAGCGAATCAAAATGTTCGAGCGCAAAGCCGAGCGCGTCGAAGCGCGCGTGGCAATTTGCGCAGGTAGGATCGCTGCGATGCGCCTCCAGACGCTGCCGAACCGTCTTGCCATCGCTCAATATATCGTCCGGCGGAATCGAACCGGCGTCGCCCGGCGGCGGGGGCACGCCCTTGCCGAGGACGCGGCGCAGAACCCAATCACCGCGCTTCACGCCGCTCGTTCGCAAGGGCGCCGAGGTCGCAATCAAGGGCGCGCCGAGGCGAAGCAGCCCCCCGCGATGCGAACGATCCAGGCTCTCGATTTTTGTCAGGCGGTTTGTTTCCAAATTCGAGCGCTCGATTGCGTAATGCGACGCGAGGTTGCGATTCAAAAATGAATAGTCGGCAAAGAGGATTTCATTCACGGGGCGGTCGTTGCGAACGATGTAATCGAAAAACGAAATCGCCTCTTCATAGAGGTCGCTCTTAAGCGTATCCGTAAATTCCGGAAAGCGCTTTGTATCGACCCCGCGATAGTTGTCGAAGCGATAGAAGCCGAACCATTGGCCGAAAAATTCTGTCGCAAATCGACGGGCTTTGGCGTCGTGCAACATGCGCCGGGCCTGGCGCGCAAGCTCGTCCGGGTTTTTCAATTTGCCGGCCGCGGCAACTCGCGAAAGCTGCGCGTCGGGGACCGACGACCACAAAAAATAACTGAGCCGGCTGGCCAGTTCCGAATCAGATAGCGCGATCCATTTCGACTTCGCCACGCCGTGCCGCGGCTCCATTCGATAGAGGAATCCCGGCGCGACGAGGATCCGCGCGAGCGTCCCGCGAATTGCGTCGGGATGATCGGCGCCACCGTCGCGCAAATTCTTGTAAAAAGCGCTCAGACGATTTTTTTCGGCTTCGGTCAATGGCCGGCGCCACGCGAGTTCCGCGAAATGCAATGTTTCCTCGAGGCGTTTTGGCTCCGCCGCGCGCAACGCATTCTGCGCCGCCACGAAATCGTCGTGGAGCCGTTTCACGTAAGGCCGCGCCGCGGATGGAAGCGCGTCGATCTTTTCGGTGGTTAACTTCGCGACGTCCGCTTCGGGCAAATCGAGGCCGAATTTTTTGACGACGAAACGGAGAAACGTGTTGTGATAATCAAAGGACGTCAGCAGATCCGCCCACGCCTGATCGAGTTCCGCGCGGGTAGCATCATCCAAAATGTGCTCGGTTAAAAACCGGTCGTCGCGATGATATTTCATGAACGCGTGAAACTCATTTCGCTCCGCATTGTTGTAATCGTTATCGAATGGCGCGGGAATGGGATCACGGTCAGCGGGGTCCGCCTCGCGCTGTGAAATTTGGGGAAACGCCCGCGCAAATGCTGCCACCCCGAACTTGAGCGCTTCCGTCTGCGCGCCGAATGGATTGGCAAGCATCGTTGAGAATGTTCCAGTCGCGGCGACGGTGGCGCCTTCATTCAAATCATGGGACAGAACGCAACGGACAACACCGTCGCCCCCGTCGGAGACATCCAACTTAGCGAGCAACGTGAGCTCGGCCGAACCCATCCCGTCCGGAACCTTAAATTCGATCGGCAACTCCACCGCGCCGGTAGTCACAAACTCGTTCGTGCTCTCCCCGAAATTGAGCAGCGCCAGCGTCGCGTCCGTTAAATAAGCGCGAAGCGGTTTGGGCTCTGGCCGTCCGCGCACAATTACATTTGTAGCGCCAGGCGGGGGGCGAAATCGAAACGTGCCTTGCCAGCGGACGACTGGCTTTTCACTCGTTGGCGCGGATAGAAACGAAGCCGCTGAAATTTTGAAAACTGCGATGAAGGTTCCTTTCGGCCAGGCGAGCCGGACACGAAAACCGTTTGTTGAGGTGGGCTTGAAACTTGTTTCCGTCAGCACTGCGGCCACTTCGGCATCGCCGGGATTTTCGGCAAGGGTCGTCTGCCAATCCCGCACCATTCCATAAATTTTCTCGCAACCCTCACGCGCCCCGTCCGCGTCCCTCGGCAATTTTCTCCAGGCCGCTGCGATTTCCGAACTTGGAAACCACGCGCTCTGATTAAGGCTGTTCCAAATATATTCGGCAAAGCGCGCGTCGATCCCCTGCTCTTTCGCGCATTGCTCCAAAGTGATGTTTTTAAAGTCGCGCCGATGCAGAAATTTCCACGCCGCGAAGAATGCCTTGGGATATCGCTCGAGGCCAAAGGCGTTTCCGCCTTCGCCCGAGGCCGTGCGGAATCCGTGTCCGCGATAAATCTCCTGTATGCGGCGGACCGCGGCGATCTCCTGCCCGGTCTTGCCCGGGTCGCGATAAAAACGGAGCGGCTCAGCGCCGACAATCGCGTGGCTGGCCACAACTTTCGCGGCTTCCAGATAGCGTTCGAGCATCGAATCCTGGATGAACTGCACGTCGCCCACATTGGAAAAGCCTTCGCCGCCGACCGCGTCGCTGACGAAGTTTTTTTCGAGACCCAATTCGAGACCGGTCAGGTCTTTGATCGTGTAGGCGTATTCGGCGGTGGTCAGTTGGCGCATGGCGACGCGTCCGGGGTCGCCCGCTTCGCGCGCGATGAACGCATCCAACCCGGCGCGGACGGCGTCCGTGATCTCGCGACGTTGCGAGTCGGAGGGTTGCGGTTTTTCCTCGGGCGGCATTTCACGGCCGCCGACCATTTCGATGACTTTTTCCCAATGCTTAAATTCCCCGCCAAAATCGGAGCCGCGAAGCATCTGCTGCAGATTGACGCCCGCCTTCGCCTTCTTATCGCCGTGGCAATCGAAGCAGAGCTCCTTGAAGAGGGGTTCGACGCGAGAGATGGAGGGAGCAGCGCTGCCCGATCGAGAACCGATCAGCAAAAGGAATAGAAGCAAGAGTCTGCGGGGCGTCATCATTTGGGCTCCATTGGACAGTGACAAATCCGCGCGCCCGGTGTCAACCACAGGGCGCGCCTGGACGCGCGTCGACGCGCCACGACTCGCTTAAAACTCGCCAAAAACTCGTCTGTAAGTTGTTGTGGCTGAACGCTGGGCGCGCCAGACGCGCCAAACGCGCGAGTGTTTTTTTCCGGGATTTCACGCGGAGTCGCGGAGCTGCGGGGGAGAGGGAGGGGAATGGGGCGTATAGGGCCAATAGGGCCCATAGCGGGGGCCTGACTTTGGCATCCACCGTTTTTATTTTTGGTTATGGGGACGGGCATGGTTGGGCCTTTCTCTTTTTGGTCGGGCTCGCCGGGGAACGGGAGGCGGAAGGCGCGACGGAGCCTTCGGTTTTTTGCGGGGAGTTTGAAGCCGGTTTATTTCGGCGTCGAACTGCCTGCAAGCAGCCTCACGTTCGGAACGGGTCCGATTGCCAAAAATGGTAGCAGGCGGGGCGCGGAAGTCAAACTTATCAACTCATTCGCCGCTGGCTAATTCCGGCGAGCGGCTGAAACAAAAATCAGCTTGGGCCGGCTTCGGTTTCAAACGGCTTAATCTGACTTGCCCAAGGGCGTTGGCTGAACGAATCTCTGGCGCTTATGGCGGCTGTCGAAATTGACGTGAAATATGTGGCGCATCTGGCGCGGCTGGGCTTGAGCCCGGCCGAGGAAGAGAAATTGGGCGCTCAATTGGGCAATATTTTGGGGTATATCGAAAAGTTGAATGAGCTCGACGTGACCAACGTGGAAGCGACCTCGCATGCGGTGCCGCTCGTGAATGTGATGCGGCCGGATGTGGCGCGTCCGTCGATTTCCAACGAAGACGCCTTGCGCAACGCGCCCGCCAAAGCGAACGGACTTTTCCTGGTTCCTAAAATCGTCGAATAACATGCTGAACGAATTGACGATTGCGGAAGCGGCGGCGCGTGTTCGCGCGAAGGAAATTTCGGCGCGAGAACTGACCCAGGCCTGCATTGATCGGGTCAAAAAAGTCGATGGGCAGGTGCGCGCGTTTTTAAGTTACGACGAAGCGGATGCGCTCGCCCAGGCAGCGGCGATCGATGCGGCGCCAGCGTCGGACAAACCGTTGCTCGGGGTGCCGATTGGAATCAAGGATGTGTTGAGCGTCAAAGGGCATCCGCTGAATTGCTCATCGAAGATTCTTGGGAATTTCCGCGCCGTTTACGATGCGACGGTGATCTCGAGATTGCGCGACGCGGGCGCGATTATTTTTGGGCGGTTGAACATGGATGAATTTGCGATGGGAAGTTCGACCGAAAACTCGGCGTTCTTCACGACGCGAAATCCTTGGGACCTGGACCGAATTCCGGGCGGTTCTTCCGGTGGCTCGGCGGCGGCGGTGGCGGCGGATGAGTGCATTGCAACGCTTGGTTCGGATACGGGCGGATCGATTCGCCAACCGGCGGCGCTGTGCGGGTGCGTTGGTTTCAAGCCGACCTATGGACGCGTCTCGCGTTATGGCCTGGTGGCGTTCGCGTCATCGCTCGACCAGATTGGGCCGTTTACGAAGGATATTCGCGATGCGGCGACCTTGCTGAACGTCATCAGCGGGCATGACGATTTGGATTCGACGAGCGTTCCGCAGGCGGCGCCGGATTACACGAAGGCGCTCGATGGAAATATCAAGGGACTGAAAATCGGTTTGCCGAAGGAATACATGATCGGCGGGCTTGATCCCGAAGTGAAAGCGGCCGTCAGCGCGGCGGTGGACAATTTGCAAAAACAGGGCGCGGAAGTTGTCGAGATTTCCCTGCCGCACACGGATTACGCGGTGGCCGTTTATTACATCATTGCGACGGCGGAAGCGTCGGCGAACCTGGCGCGCTTTGACGGCATTCGCTACGGGATTCGCGAAGATGGCGCGGACCCAGTGGAGCTTTACAGCAAAACGCGCGGAGCTGGTTTCGGAGCGGAAGTGAAGCGGCGCATCATCCTGGGCACCTACGTTTTGAGCAGCGGCTACTACGACGCATTTTATTTGCGCGCTCAGAAAGTTCGGACGCTGATTCGCCAGGATTTCCTAAAGGCGTTTGAAAAAGTGGATGCCATCGTGACGCCGACGACGCCGACGCCGGCGTTCAAGGTGGGGGAAAAATCGGACGATCCGTTGCAGATGTATCTGTCGGATATTTTCACGATCTCGTGCAACCTCGCGGGTATTTGCGGATTGAGCATGCCGTGCGGTTTCACGAAATCGCCCAAGCTGCCGATCGGGCTGCAACTGCTCGGCAAACCGTTCGGCGAAGAGACGATTTTGAAAATCGGCCACGCCTACGAGCAATCGACGAATTGGCACACACAACGAGCGCCCATTGGCCGCGCCTAAATTTTCCATGGAATACGAAGCAGTCATTGGTTTGGAAACGCACGTGCAGTTGAAGACGCACTCGAAGATGTGGTGCGGCTGCGCGAATGAATTCGGCGCGCTGCCGAACACGAACGTCTGCCCGGTTTGCCTCGGGATGCCCGGGGTGCTGCCGGTCGCGAATGAAGAAGCGCTGCGGCTCACCGCGCTGACCGGTTATCTCTTGAATTGCGAGATTCCGCGGTTCGCGAAGTTCGATCGCAAAAATTATTTTTACCCGGACGCGCCGAAGAATTACCAGGTCACGCAATACGACAAGCCGTCGACGCAGAGCGGTTACGTCGATTTCGAATACGCCGGCGGCATGTCGCGGGTGCGAATCACGCGCGCGCACCTGGAAGAGGATGTGGGGAAGAATTTCCATTTCGATCGCAACAGCGGCGTCGATTTCAATCGCGCGGGCGTGCCGCTATTGGAAATTGTGTCCGAGCCGGATATCACGAACGCCGACATGGCCTACGAATATCTGAATGCGTTGAAGGATATTTTGATCTACGGCGGCATCAGCGATTGCGACATGGAAAAGGGAATGGTGCGCTGCGACGTGAATGTCAGCGTGCGGCCGGTCGGGCAGAAGGAATTGGGCGCGAAGATCGAAATCAAGAATATGAACAGCTTCAGCGGCGTGCGGCGCGCGCTGGAGTATGAGATTCCGCGGCAGATCGAGGAAGTGAAGCGCGGCAATAAATTGCGCCAGGAAACGCGGCGTTGGGATGATGTCGGGTGCATCACCGAAACGATGCGCAGCAAGGAGCAGGCGCACGATTATCGTTATTTTCCGGAGCCGGACTTGATGCCGTTCACGCCGGATGACGCGTGGCTGGCGGCGGTCAAGGCGCGCGCCGTTGAGTTGCCGCTCGCGCGCAAGAAACGTTTTATTGAGGCCTATCAACTGCCGGCTTCCGATGCGCGGACGTTTGTCGATGACGTTCCGTTGGGCGATTATTTCGAGGGGATGGCGCGGCAATCGAAAAATCCGAAAGCGGTTGCGAACTGGGTCATCAACAATTTGCGCGCGAAATTGACAGAGAGCGGAACGACGCTGGCGGACGTGAAGTTCAAGCCCGAGGCGTTGCTCGAATTGATCGCGTTGGTGGACGAAAAAACGATCAGCACCAGCATTGCGCAAACGGTGTTTGGGGAAATGTTCGCGACGGGCGAGGCGCCTCGCGCGATCGTGCAGGCGAAAGGTTTGGCGCAAGTCACCGATACGGGCGCGATTGAGAAGTTTTGCGACGAAGCGATCGCGGCGAATCCGAAGAGCGTGGAGGATTATCGCAGCGGCAAGGTCGCGGCGTTGAATGCGCTCAAGGGTCAAGTGATGAAATTGAGCAAGGGCAAGGCGAATCCCGCGCTGGCGGGCGAAATCCTCGAACGAAAGCTCAAGGCGTGATCGAAGATCGTCCTGACAACGAAGGAGAGAAACTTTCGCGCGAATATGCGCGCGTCTTTAAAGAGTGGGATGATGTGACGCTGGCCCGCTGGATGGCGCAAACGTTGAGCCAGTTCGAGGGACAGGTCTGGCGGTTTTCGCATCCATTGATGCAAAGCTACAAACTGGCGGCGATGCATGGTCACGACCGGGGCACGTGGCTCAAACGCCTCGCCAATGTGCCTGCGGCTTATACGGAATCGCCCTGTTGCCGCGCGCCGTTGCTCCCGCTCTTCACGCGCGACATCACGGAAACCGGATTGATCTGCGTCCATTGCGGCGAGACAGCCGTCGCGATGGAAGACATGGACGCCAGCTTGCGCGCGCGCGTCGAAAAGTGGGCGGAGGAATATAAGCCCGTGCATCACGTCGCGCATTGGGACGATCGCGAACAGGCCTCGGTGGCCAATTACGACAAGGCCTACGAGTCCGCGGCGACCCAGGCCGAAGTGCTGCTCGCGCAGGCGGCCGCAAAAATCCTCCCTGCTTTTCTCGACCATTACCCGGCGATCGTCTGGGAGGACCAGGACGAATGCCTCGAAGTTCTGCCGCAAGATATAGAGCTGTAGCGAACCGCCCGGCGCCATGATCAAATTCATTTTCCGCTGGGCATTTCGGTTTTTAATTCTCGCGATCGTCCTCGTGGTCGCCCTGCTGCTGCTCAAGGATCAAATCCTCAAATCCGTCGCCGAATCGCAAATTCGCAAGAGCACCGGGATGGATGTTAAGATCGGTTCGCTCTCCATGAGCCTGACGCGGCCCGTTTTCGACCTGGAGAATTTTGTCCTCTACAACACCGCGGAATTTGGCGGCGGCGCCTTTTTGGACGTGCCTGATTTGCATTTGGAATTTTATCCCAACGCCACCAAAAAGGAACTTCGCTTCAAGCTGGTACGAATGAACGTTCGCGAATTGAACATCATCGAAAGCCGCGATGGCCGCACGAATATCACAAGCATCACCGGCGCGCTCGACCGGTTGCAGACCGGTAAAACAAACAGCGGCGACTTTAATTTCAAGGGCATCGATACCCTGAACCTCACCGTCGGCAAAATGCGTTACGTAAGCCTGCGTGATCCGCGGAAAAACCAGGAGATCAACCTCGCCCTGCAAAATGAAATCGTGCAAAACGTCCGCTCCTGGAACGACATGGCGGGCATTCTTTTCAAGGTGATTATCCGGGCCGGCGTGACGATCATCATGGACCAACCGCGCCCAATTCAACCGCGCACGAATGCGGTTGCGCCACGGCGCTAAATTTGGCTTCGCGGCGGGAGCGGATTCTGTTTAAGTTAAAAGCATGCTCCGCCCGCCGTGGACCATTCCCAAAAAAGGCTTTCCGAAAGCGAATTCGCGCGATGGCGCGCTCGCGGAATGGCGGCGCGTGGACGTTCGCGAAGCCGAAGGCGCCACCAAAAACAATGCCAGAACCTTGGCCGAGCTTCTGCCCAAGGTCGTGGCGAATATTGGCCTCGATAAAAAGCGCGCCGACCTGGAAATCCTGAAGGTTTGGAACCACGTCATCGATCCGCGCATCAGCGCCCACGCCCAGCCCGTCAACGTGTTCAAAGGCACCCTCTTCGTCAACGTGGACAACAGCGCGTGGCTGGATGAGATCGTTCGCTATCGGCGTCGCGAAATTTTGACGCAGCTGCAAACGGCGTTTGGTCCTGACGTGATTAAGAAGATTTCATTTCGGATTGGTTGAGGCAAAGCCGGTCGGGAGAATTCACTGCGGCTGGATTCGCACGAGTTGTGCGTCCTTGTTGTTATACCAGGCCGAGCCCCACTCGATTAAATAGAGCGCGCCATCGGGGCCGAATTGCGCAGAGATCGGACGCTTCACCTTGATGTCGCTCGCGAACATTCGGACCTTCTCCAGCTTCGCGTCCGGCGTTAAACGAACTTCGGCCATCCAGCTTCGTTCCCACTCGAAAATGAACAGCGAGCCGTCGTGTTCCACCGGGAATTTTCGCGGTGATTTCAGCGACGGATCGAAGTGGTAAATCGGCCCGGCAATAGCTGAGCGCGCGCCCGAACCGAACTCCGGAAACCGCGTTGAGGGCGTGGGCGGATACCAAATCAAGGCCGGTTGCGCGGGCGGCAATTCGCGGAGCCCGCGATTGTTGGGCGACTCGTTCACCGGATGCTCCGGGTCAAACCGGTCGCCGGATTCTCCCGTTGCGAAATTAAATTTCACGTACGGTTTGTTATCCGCATGAAAGTATGGCCACCCAAAATTGCCCGGGCCGCGAGCAATATTAATCTCATCAAACCCCGCCGGTCCGCGCTTCTCATCCGGTTGCAACGCGTCCGGGCCGACATCGCCCCAAACCAGCCAACCCGTCTTTTCGTCCACCGTAAAACGAAAGGGATTGCGACAACCCATAATGTAAATCTCGGGCAATGTTTTCGGCGTTCCCGGCGGGAAGAGATTGCCCTTGGGGATCGTTGCGGTGCCGTCGGGTTCGGGATGAATTCGCAGAATCTTTCCGCGAAAATCCATCGTGTTCGCGGCCGTTCGTTGCGAATCGAAAACTTCCCGGCCAGGACGTTCATCCAGCGGCGCGAAGCCCTTCGAGTCATTGATGAAGGTGTAATCGCCCGTTGAAGCGTACAGGTTCCCGGCGGCGTCAAATCCCAGACCGCCACCCGAGTGATTCGGCTTCTTCGCCAGTGTTGGAATCCGCAGCAGAATTTTTTGCGAAGCGAGATCGATCGCATTGTTGGTGAGCGTGAATCGCGAAACGCGATTTTCCAGAACGCCGGGCGTGGAATGAAAAAGATAAAGCCATTGATTTGTGATGAACCCCGGGTCGAGCGCCAGCCCCAGCAATCCATCTTCGGGCCCGGTAAAAACTTCAATCTGACCAACCGTCTGAGTCGATTCATCCGCTGGATTCCAGACCTTGACCGCCCCGTGCCGCTCGCCAAAAAACACCCGTCCATCCTTCGCAATCGAGAGTTGGATCGGCTCAAAAAGATTGGTTGAGAGCACGATCTTTTGAAAATGCGTCTCCGCGCGCGTCGTGACCACGCATGCTGTGATAAGCAACGAAAGGAGGATTTTTGTGCGCACACCGGATGATGTGCATTGCGCAAGCCGCCGTCAATTTATGGCAAGCCAACGGCAGCGCCCTAAAATTCAAAATGGCAAAGTTTGCGCGCATTAAATGAAATCAAAATTAATGAACCATTCGAAAATACTCTCGACGGCGCTGTTCGCGGCCGCGCTGACACTCAGCCAAACGCACGCCGATGAACGCCGTTTCACCTATACCTACGAGCCTGAAGTCCTCCCCAAAGGCGCCATGGAATTTGAGCAATGGGTCACCGTCCGTTCCCAACGCACCAGCGCCGGCTCCGTCCAACAGCAGAATTTCAACCGCATGGACCTGCGCGAAGAATTCGAATACGGCGTCACTGATCGCTACTCGCTCGCCCTTTATCTCAACACGCGCAATGACAGTTTTCGCGACATGACCACCGGCGCGGACACGTCAAGCTTCGAGTTCGAAGGCATCTCCATCGAAAACCGTTACCTCGTCGTGAATCCCGCCGATCACGCGGTTGGTTTAACGCTGTATCTCGAACCCCGCTTTAAAGGCGACGAACTCGAGCTCGAACAAAAAATCATCCTCGGACAGCGCCACGGCAATTGGAAATGGGCCGTCAATTTGACCCACGCAACCGAGTGGGAAGACAACTTTCATGATTACGAAGGCGAACTTGAATTGAGCTTCGGCATCGCGCGCGATTTCGGTTCCAATTGGTCCGTCGGCGTTGAACTCCGCGACCACAACGAGATTCCCAAATATGAGCGCTGGGAAAATACCGCTCTCTACCTCGGCCCGGTCGTCAGCTATCGCCAGGAAAAATGGTATGCTGCCTTGACCGTGATGCCGCAGATTTTTGGGCGTAACTATACCGGCGAACCGGACGGCTACCGGAACCTCGAATTGGAAGGTCACGAGCGCCTGAACGTCCGCCTGATTTTCGGGATCAATCTTTGATTCATTTGCTAAAACGCAAAAACATCGTGCCGCTGGCCGCAGTCCTCCTTGCGGTCGGCGGCGCGAACGTCATCGCCGAGGACTCGGATGTTCCCGAAGTTCGCCCGCGCGAACTGGCCGCGCGCGTTCGCAAAACGGACTTCAATTCCAGTGAAATTTCGCGCGCCAGTTCGCTCTACGCGCTCAAATGCGGCAAGTGTCACAAGTTCTACGATCCAGCTTCGTACGACGATGCCGCCTGGGAAAAGTGGATGGAAAAAATGAGCCGCAAAAGCAAGCTCACACCCGCCCAGGAAAAGTCCCTGCGCGATTACCTGCAAGCCGCCCGCCGTTAGCTTATTATTTAACGCGCGCGACGCGATTGCGAACCCAGGCCCAGAAGCCCCACCCAATCGCCGCCCCGACGACGAACGAAATGAGCGTCATCGCCGAGAACTCCAATCGGACATCGTGGCGAATGTCGCGGAGCGAAAACAAAAACGCGAACATGCAGCCCATTCCAAGGGCGGTCGATGCCGCGGTGATTAAGTAGAATTTCCGATCCGAGAGTGGATTTGGATTTTGCTCCATGGACGAATCTGTGCCTCACACGCTCACGCGTCAAGCTTGACACTCTTTCGCAGCGCTCGAAAGTCGCGCGATGAAACGCTGGCTCACCGTTTTGTTGCTTGCGAATTTGCTCCATGCGTTCGGCGCCGACGCCTCGGACACGAACTCCGCCTGGATGGCGGAGCATTACACAAAATTCGAGCATCGCATCCAGATGCGCGACGGCGCGAAGTTGTTCACGCGGGTGTTTGTGCCCAAGGACGATTCGCAAGCCTGGCCGATTTTATTGACGCGCACTCCCTACGCGCTCAAGCCGTACGGCGAAAATAATTTTGTCGATCCCTCCGGCAGCTTTCGAAGCTTTGCCAAGGATCGTTTCATCCTTGTATCGCAGGACGTCCGCGGGCGATTTGGCTCGGAAGGCGAATACATGCACGTGCGTCCGCATAACCCGAACAAGGGACCCAAAGACACGGACGAAAGTTCGGACGCATACGACACCATCGATTGGCTGGTGAAAAATATCCCGAACAACAACGGCAATGTCGGCGTGTTCGGGATTTCCTACCCCGGCTTTTACACGGCGATGGCGATGATCGATTCGCATCCCGCGCTCAAGGCGGCTTCGCCGCAGGCGCCGATCTCCGACTGGTTCATGGGAGATGACCTGCATCACAACGGCGCGTTTTTTCTTTCGCAGAATTTCGGTTTTTTTTACTGGTTTGCGCAAAAAGCCGAAGACCCGCTGCACGACGAACTGCGCGAGTTCAATTTCAAAACACATGACGGTTACGATTTTTTCCGACGGATGGGTTCGCTCGCGAACTCGCAGAAATTGCTGAATGGAAAGTCGCCGGAATGGAGCGAATTCCTGGCGCATCCGAACTACGACGCGTATTGGCAGGCGCGCAATCTTCGCCCGCATTTAAAGAACGTAAAATGCGCCGTAATGACGGTCGGCGGTTGGTATGACGCCGAGGATTTGTTCGGGCCGCTCGAAGTTTATCGCAACACCGAGCGCATGAATGGCGGCATCACGAACATCCTGGTGATGGGGCCGTGGGCACATGGTGATTGGGGCCGCAAAGACGGAGACAAATTGGGAGACATCGATTTTCACGCGAAAACCGCGGAGCATTATCGCGAAAAAATCGAACTCCCGTTTTTCCGGCGCTTCCTGAAGGGCGACACGAACTACAATCTGGCTGAGGCGAATGTGTTTGAAACGGGAACGGCCCAGTGGCGCAAGTTCGACCACTGGCCGCCAAAAAGCGCCGTCGAGAAAACATTGCGATTCATGCCGCACGGCAAACTCGACTTCGATAAATCTATGGAAGGCTACGACGAATTCGTCAGCGATCCCGCCAAGCCCGTGCCCTTCACACTGGAAACGACTACCGATTATCCGCGTTCCTATCCAGTGCACGACCAACGTTTCGCGGCATCACGCCCCGATGTTCTTGTTTATGAAACCGAACCCCTGGAGGAAGACCTCACCATCGTCGGACCTTTGCGCGCGTCGCTGCGCGTTTCAACCACCGGCACGGACGCAGATTGGATTGTGAAACTCATCGACGTTTACGCCGGCGATTATCCCGATCCCAAACCGAATCCCGCGCACGTCGCCATGAGCGGCTACCAACAAATGGTTCGCGGCGACGTTTTTCGCGGCCGCTTTCGAAACAGCTTTGAAAAGCCGGAGCCTTTCGAGCCCGGCAAAATTACGAAAATAGAGTTTACCCTCCCCGACGTGTTGCACACCTTTCGCCGCGGCCATCGCGTCATGGTGCAAATCCAGAGCAGTTGGTTTCCCTTGGTCGATCGCAATCCGCAGACCTTTGTGGACATTGCGACGGCGAAGGAGGAGGACTTCAAAAAAGCGACGCATCGCGTTTATTTTGACTCTGCCTTGAAGGTGATGCTGCTGCCCGCGGGAAAGAACTAGGTAATGTTCGAATACGAATTGGTGCGCCTGCCAAATGGCGTTTGCAGTGTGCGCAGCCGCGGCGAAGCGGAAACGTTTCACCCCGTCATCGGGCCGGTCGCGGAGGCGCAGCTTTTGTATGTCGAGCAAATGCGCATGGCCCAGCGCGTTGTGAAGAGCCACCGGGAATTCGTCATTTGGGATGTTGGCCTCGGGGCCGCCGCGAACGTTCTGACCGTGCTGGACGCGATTTCAACTCTCGATGCGGAGGTTCGGATTCTGAGCTTCGATCACACACTGGAACCGTTGCGCTTCGCGATTTCGCAAGCGAAAGACCTCACTTATCCCCTGCCCTACACCGACGAGTTGCGAGTTCTCGCCGAACAGAAGTCCGTTTCCTTTCACCGCGAAAAACTCAACGTCCAATGGGAAGTCCTCGTCGGAGATTTCCCAACCCTACTCGCGCAATCCGCCGCCGACAGTTGGCCCAAGCCCGACGCGATTCTCTTCGACGCTTTCTCCCCTGCCAAAAATCCCGCCATGTGGACGCTGCCGTTATTCACCCGCATCTTCAACCTGCTCGATCCCACCAGGCCCTGCGCGATGCCCACTTATTCGCGCAGCACGATGTTGCGCGTCAGCTTATTGCTGGCAGGATTTTATGTCGGAGCGGGCGCGGCGATCGCCGAAAAAGAGGAGACAACAATCGCGGCAAATGATTTGTCCTTGCTCGATAAACCGCTGCCCGCGGATTGGTTGAAGCGCGCCCGTAATTCCACCTGCGCTGAACCATTGCGGCTGCCCGCCTATTCGCGCGCTCCGCTCAGTGAAGAGTCGTGGGCGTTACTTCAGGCCCATCCGCAATTTCGAACCGCGTAACCGCATCAATACTTCGCGAGCACCGGGCGATTTTCTCCAAGGCCAAGTTTCCGCGCCGACTCAGTCGCCTTGCTGAGCATCATCCCCGTCTCGCTCGACACCGCGATGAACTGAAAACCTTGTTCGCGTCGCCGCGCCGCCGCCTGCCAATCCGCCACATGGATTCCCGGGGCAATCCCATATTTTTTCGCCGTCGCCAGGATATGGTCCAGCGCATCCGTAAATCGTTTATCGTCCGATTCGAAAACCGGCGGCAGACCCATCGAATTCGTCAAATCATTTGGCCCAATAAACACCACATCAATCCCCGGGACGCTCATGATCTCATCGGCGCGTTCAATCGCATCGACATGCTCAGCCATTAAGACCACCAGCACTTCGTCGTTCGCGCGTTTGTAATACGTCGCCGTATCCGTGCCGAACATCGCGGCGTGCATCTGCCCGCCGATCGACCGCTTCCCAATGGGCGAATAGCGCGCCGCATCCACCACCGCCTGCGCTTCCTCTTTCGAGTTCACCATCGGCACGATCACCCCCCACGCGCCCGTGTCGAGCACGCGTTTGATATTCTCGACGCTGTTAATCGGCACGCGCACGAGCGGCACGCAATTGCCGCTCGCAATCATCGGAAAAGAATTCGCCGCCGTTTCAAAAGTCGCCGGGGAATGTTCCAATTCCACCGTCAGCCAGTCAAAACCAACTTGCGCCATCAGGTGCGCCGCCGTCGGGCTCGCCAGCGTCAGCCATGTGCCGATGCTCGCCTCGCCTCGTTTCAATTTCGCGCGGACAGGATTCGTCTTCATTTCACTGCAATCGGAAAAAGAAATTACGCCGCAATTTTCGCGCGCAATTTTTTGGAAGAATATACCTCCGAATCAACGACCCATTGCGGCCGTTTTCCGGCGGCGAGATCCATGATCGCCTGCGCCGCCGCGCGGCTCACCGCCTGCCCGGTTTCCCGCGCCCAGGAAGATTGGTGCGGGCTCAACAAAAGATTCGGCGTGCGATGGAAAATATGCTCCGGCGAAAGCGGCTCTTCCGCAAACACATCCAACGCCGCGCCCGCGATCCCCTCATTCAACAGCGAATGCGCCAGAGCCTTCTCGTTGATGACCGGACCGCGCGACGTGTTGATCAGGTAGGCCGAAGGCTTCATCAACTCGAGTTCCTTTTCGCCAATCAATCCGCGCGTCTTGGTCGTCAGCGAAACATGAATCGAAACGAAATCGCTCTCCGCCAGCAACTTCTCCAGCGACACATAATTTATCCCGGCTTTTTCTCCCTCGGGACACGGCGTCGGATCGCTGCCCAGCACCTTCATATCAAAACCCGACGCCCGTTTCGCCACCGCCATCCCAATCCGCCCGCAACCAACAATCCCCAGCGTCTTCCCGTAAATATCGTGACCCCAGGTTGGCTTCCAAAGCCCGCGCGTCAGTTGCAAATGCCCTTCATGGATACGCCGCGCCACCGAGCACAACAACGCAAACGCATAATCCGCCACCGCGTTATTGAGCAACCCAGGCACGTAAGCAACGACGATCCCCTGCTCTGTCGCCGCTGGAATATCCACCGAATCGTAACCAACACCCCACCGCGAAATGAGTTTCAACTTCGCCGCCGCCGAAGATTTAAGAACCGCCTTCGTGAATTGATCAACACTCGCCAGCGCCGCGTCGAAACCATCAATTGCTTTTTCTAATTCCGCCGCCGGCAACGGCCCCATCTTCGAGGCCATGACCACATCGCAACCGCTTCGTCGCAGATGTTCGAGCGAATCCATGCCGACCTTCGACATGGCCGAGGAAGTGACTAATACGCGCCAGGACACCCTCAGAGTTTGCGTAAGGCCCTCCCCCTACGCAAGCGGGAACGAACGTCAGATTCAATACAATTCAAGCTCTTTGGCTAATCGTCGTTTCAATCTTAAAAAGGTGTCCGTTGGAAGCGTCCCGATACGCGAGATCAGCCGCGGCAATGACACAGGTTGAATCTGTTGGAGGTGAAATACTCCAGCCTGTAGAAAGGCAACGTTTGCATCAAACTCCCATCTGTTGCCGCGAACCGCCCGGGTGTGTGGAACAACTACAATCAGCGCCAATTCGTCGTCGGACGGATACGGACTCAAAATGAGGCAAGGCCGTTGCTTGGCGGCTAAGCCCAGATCGACGATCCAAACCTCACCGCTTTGCGCGCGCGGCATCGTCGGCCTCCATCTGATCTAAGATCAAAAAGTTTCCGTCCGCACGCGCATCCGAATCGGCAAGGAGACCGAACTCATCTTCCAATTCGAATATTTCGCTCGCGATTTTTCGCCGTTCCAACTGTGTAAGCTTCGGAAGTTCCGAAATAATCTGTTCAACGCTCACAAGGATAAACTAAAGGCGGCCGTATAGAACGCAATGCGATTTCTTCGTGTTTTACGGCCCAAATGGCGGCCGTCCACCCGCGAACGGATTCAAATCCTTATTAATTCCCTCGCGCAATTGCTCCTCCGAAAGCGCCCCTGACTTATCCGCGTTCCAATTCTGGAACCATTTCGCAAAGCCCGCCTTCGCTTCATCCGCCGTCAATTCGCCGTCCTTGTTTCCATCCAGCGCGTTCATGAACACCGGCCCCAAAAACATCCCAGGCCCAAATCCCATCGGCCCTCCAGGACCACCCGGTCCACCAGGCCCACCGCGCGGCCCCCGCGGACCAGGCCCAAATCCCATCCCGCCCTCCACAACCGCCCCTTCCGATTTCCCAGCCAACTGCTCCTGGATCGAAGCCGCTCGCGCCACAACAAACGTCTTAATCGGTTTCGCCCCGCCAAACGGATTGAACCCTCCCCCCTCCGGAATCTTCCCCGCCACCGCGCTCTCAAAACCCTGCAACCGTTCCGAGGATTCCTCCTTGATCGCCGGCCGAATCACCGCCGCAAGTTGATCCACTTCGCGTTGCAGATTCTCCGGTTTAAAAATCGTTTTGCTGAACTCCGCCATCTTCGCGAGGTAAAGTTTCTTGAACGCCTCCACCTTGAACATCCGTTGCAAAAACCGATTCTCCCCCTGCCACGGCTTGTTGATGCTCAATGTCTCGCGCTCCTCCTGCGACCCGCGCATCTGCCCAAACGAGTGATCCTGGTCCCACGCAATGAAATGAAATTTCTGCGTCTTGGGATGCAAATAAAGATAAAAGTTTTGACCCGGCCCCAGAATGCCATCGAGGTCCGTCAGGAAAACCGTGACCGCCATGTAACGCGCAAATTCATCCAGCTCAATGTAATCCCCAATCTTCGCCGCAAACTCCGCGTCGGTCGACTTGCTGACAAATTTGCACGTCGCGATCACGCGTGCCAATTCCTCCTTCGAAGGATCGTCCTTCGGATCGTACGTCTGATTGTAAGCCCCCCATTGATCGCCCAGGTCGCTGAATAAATCGGGGGTCACCGGTTTAAAAATCGCGCCGCCTTTCGTCTTGAAATAATCCTTCGCGAACGCGCCATCCACATTTTCGACCAGCGAATACAACCCCAGGTAATCATTTTTATGCTGCCCGGGAACATCCACACGAACGCGCGCATACGAAGTTCTCGGCGCGGGCACGCCTGCGTCGCGATAAAGCCGGTGCGAAAGCGGTTCATTCATCAAGCTCGCGTCGGTAATGTTGTTGTGCAGATTCAACGACGTCTCGCCCGCCAACTTCTGGCCCTTCACATATTTATTGAGGTCGAGCTTGAAGGACTTCTTATCGGTGCCGCGCGATTGCATGAAGGTGCCATTGCCCTTCATCCGCGCCGCCACGTTGGAAAGCGATTGGCTCTCAAACTGCACATCCGCGTGCACATAATTAAACTCCACACCCGCGCGCGCCGCCACCCCGTTGCGCTTGCCTTCCGCCCCTTGCAGGCTCATCCGAAACCCGCCCGGCCCTCCAGGCCCCCCGGGTCCCCCCGGTCCCGGCCCGCCCGGCATCATCGTCGAATTTAAACCGGCGCGCAGCTGATCCAGCGAAACTTTCCCGGACTTGTTTGTATCCCACCCCGCGAACCACTTTCGCCCCAGCCCCTCAAATTCCTCCTTCGAAATCTTTCCGTCCCCATTCTGATCTGCGGCCCGCGTAAACGCCGGCGCAATAAACATCGCCGGTCCAAATCCGCCCGCCCCCCCCGGCCCGCCAGGACCTGGTCCGCCCGGTCCCCCCGGCCCGCGCGGCCCACCAAAGCCGGGCCCGCCAAAACCGCCGCCGCCCTTCGGCTCAATCGCCTCCCACTGATCCGCGCTGAACTTCAACTGCACATTCCAAATATTCGTGAGCGTATAAAGTTCCGCCGCACTCTTCGGCGCTTCCGCCGCAAATAAAACGGGTGCGCCTAAAGCGATTGCTGCGACGATTGCAAAAGTTTTCATGTGATCTTCAATTCCTCTGGGCTCCGAGGAACATGTCACAATCCAATGGAAATTGTTACGAAAATGTGACGGAACGCGCCTTACCCGTGACGATTGCGCTTTTCGCGCCGCTCAAAAAACCGCAGCAGCGCATTGTCGTAAGGTTCCCCCGTGCGCAGCGTAATCAGATCGATCCCGCTCGAATTGAAAACAAGATCCATCTTCTCGACCCGCTGCCGCCAGCTCGCTTCGAACGCCTCGCGCAAACGCGGGTCCGCCGAGTTCACTTCCGCGAGTTCCCCCGTTTCGCTATCGCGCAAAACCAAATAACCCAGCGCCGGCAAACGCATCTCATGCGGGTCCGCAATATGCACCGCGATCAAATCGTGCCGCCGATTTGCCTGCCGCAGCGTCGTCTCCGCCGCCTGCAAAACCGAAACCCCCATAATCCCGCTCCCGCCTCCAGCCGGTGACCCGAGAAAATCCGAAATCATCACCACGATAGCATGCCGCGTCGCCACGCGGTTCATGTAATCCAGCGCCGCAACCAAATTCGTCCGCGGCTTCTCTTCAGACGGTTTAAACTCCGCGATCTCCGCCAGCAAACGCATCACATGCCGCCGCCCTTTGCGCGCCGGCAAAAACTTCTCCACCTTGTCCGTAAACAACAACAACCCCACGCGGTCATTGTTTCGAATCGCCGAAAACGCCAGCGCCGCCGCAATTTTTATCGCCAAATCCTTCTTGGAATTATACTTCGACGAAACCCGCTCCCGCTCGTTCGTATCAACGTGATTCGGATCCGACCCGAAATGCATCGAGGCGCTCAAATCCACCATCAGGATCAGCGTCAGCTCCCGCTCCTCAACGTATTTTTTAACGAACGGATGATTCATCCGCGCGGTCACGTTCCAGTCGATCGTGCGCACATCATCCCCGGGCTGGTACTCGCGAACTTCATCGAAGTTCATCCCCTGCCCTTTGAAGACGCTATGGTAATGCCCCGCCAGGCTTTGGTTCACCAACCGCCGCGTCAGCAACTCAACGTCGCGGATTTCCTCAAGTAATTCCTGGACTGTCATCGCGCGCGCCGCTTACGGGACCGGAAGTTGGTCGAGGATCTTTTGGATAATATCCTCGCTCTTCATCTGCTTCGCTTCCGCATGGAAAGTCACCGCCACCCGGTGCCGCAACACATCCATCGCGATCGTCTTCACGTCATTCGGCGTCACATAACCGCGCCCCTGCATGAACGCATAAGCCTTCGAAGAAAGCGTCAGCGCAATCGTCGCGCGCGGCGAGGCCCCCATCTCGATGAACTCCTTGATCTTGATTTTGTAATCATCCGGACGGCGCGTCGCGTAAACGACATCCACGATGTAATCCTTCACCTTGTCATCGATGTAAATCTCGTTCAGGACCTTGCGACCGTTCATGATTTCCGCCGCCGTGATCACGGGTTGAATCGCGGGCAAATTGCTCGTCCGCGCCATCAAATCCAAAATCTGCCGCTCCTCCGCGCGCGTCGGGTAATCAATCTTCAACTTCAACATGAAGCGATCCACCTGCGCTTCCGGCAATGGATACGTCCCCTCCTGCTCGATCGGATTCTGCGTCGCCAAAACCAGGAACGGCTCCTCCAGGCGAAAAGTCTGGTCCCCGATCGTCACCTGCTTTTCCTGCATCGCCTCCAGCAACGCGCTCTGCACCTTGGCGGGCGCGCGATTAATTTCATCCGCCAGGATCAAGTTCCCGAAAATCGGCCCCTTGCGCGTCGTAAAATTCCCCGACTGCAAATTATAAATCTGCGTCCCCACCACATCCGCCGGCAACATATCCGGCGTAAATTGCAGGCGCGAAAATTTCACATTGATCGCGCTGGCCAATGATTTCACCGCCAGTGTTTTCGCCAACCCCGGCACGCCCTCCAGCAACACATGCCCATTCGCCAGCAAGCCGACGCACAGCCGCTCCAGCAAATACCGTTGCCCAATGATGATTTTATTCAGTTCAGAAAAAAGCGGCTGCACAAATGCGCTCGCGCGCTGGACCTCTTCCGTAATTGCGGTAATTGCTGCGCTCATTCAAATTTCGATTCGTGCCGTCGAACTTAGACAACCAACCCCCCGCCCGCAAGTTCACCGTTGCCCTCAGGAGCAACCGCGATCTCTTCGCGCTCATCCACCAAACCATGGCCTGCGAAGGTCACACCGATTGGCGCGTGCGTAAATCTAACCCGAGTAAAACATGATCGATATTTTTTCAGACGATATTCGCCGGGATCCTTATCAGCTTTATCGGCAGCTTCGCGCCGCTTCGCCTGTCCTCCGCGTGCCGCCGCCCTTCAACGCGTGGTTGATCTTCGATTACGACGGCGTCAAACGCGCCCTCCACGATCATGAAGCATTCAGCAGCGTTGTGCCCGCGCCGCCTCATTGGTTCATTTTCTCGGACCCGCCAGTGCATACAAAAATGCGCGCCTTGATCGCGCGCGCCTTCACCCCGGGCACCGTCTCGAACCTCGAGCCACGAATCCGCGAACTCTCCCGCAAACTCCTCGATCAGGCCCTCCCAGCGGGAGCGATGGACCTGGCGGGGGATTACGCGGTCGCTCTGCCGATGCAGGTCATCGCGGAAATGATTGGAATTCCCCCTGCCGATTGGATGACCTTCCGTCGTTGGAGCGACTCGATTCTTAAGCTCAGCTACAGCCGTGGCGGTGGAGCGGAAGCCCTGGCCGCCCGCGCCGAATTCGGCGTCGTGCATGCGGAGATGAATGCTTATCTCACTGAGATGATTCGCTTGCGAACTCAGTCGCCGGCGAACGACCTCCTCACGCGCTTGCTGCAAGCCGAAGTGGATGGAGAAAAGCTGAGTCAGGCGGAAATTCTCGGCTTTTTCCAACTGCTCGTTGTCGGCGGACAAGAGACGACCGCGAACTTGATTAACAATGCGATCCTCTGCTTCCTGGAAAATCCGGCGGAACTCGCGCGACTTCGGAAAGCTCCTGAGTTGCTGCCGGGCGCGATCGAGGAAGTATTGCGTTACCGAGCGCCGATTCAGTGGCTGATGCGAACGCCGCGCCGCGATATCGAAATGAGCGGGCAAAAAATCGCGGCCGGCGAACTGGTCCTCGCGATGGTTGGTTCGGCCAATCACGACCCGGCGGTCTTCCCCGAGCCGCAACGATTCGACATCACGCGCCATCCCAATCCGCATATTTCCTTTGGGCACGGCATCCACTTCTGCATTGGCGCGGCCCTCGCGCGGATGGAGGCGAAAATTGCGCTGGGCGATTTGCTGGAGCGATTAAAAAACCTGCGCCGCGAGACGCTCGATCCCTGGCCGCCGCGTCAGGCCCTGCACATTCATGGGCCTTCAAGACTTCAGGTTAGATTCGATGTCTCCCAGGCATAGCCCAAATCCATCAAGGCCAAGGGGCAAGTTATTCACGGACAATAATCGGCGTCCGTGCCCGAATTCGGCACTCGCGCGCACGCGCCGTCCTCGACTTGTTACCGACGTCCTGACGGCGCCCTGCGCCACCTCATCGTGAACCGAAATGATTTATGATTTAGCTCGGCCCCACCTGCCACGATTCAAAATTCATTTGTGAATTGTGAAACTACGTCCCCGCTGCCCCTTTCACTTCTTGCATTTCACTTCTTGCAGATCATTTCGCGCCTGGTGCAGGAGGAGGCGGCGGAATCGGAAACTTGAAGAGAGAATCGATGAGGTTGGTTTCGCGTTGGGCGCTGGGTTTGGATGTGGGGTTGCAGTCGGCGATCTTGTGGTCTTTGGGCGGGGTGGTTTTTTTGACGATGTAGCGGTCCCGGGCAGTGATGAAGTCTCTAGGTGGGATTTCGTTGAGGTCGATGGTTGCCAGGGTCAGGGTGTCGTTCTCGACCTTGAAAATGGCGTGGACAACGTCGCCGTTGGATCTGGTTCCTTCGGAGGAGTTTTTGATGGTGGCATGGAGTTGGCGGGGGCTGGTGTTGTCGGGAAGGGTGAAGGTGGTCTTAAACCAATCCTTGGCATTGCGGTAGTAGAGGATGTTATTGGTGATGGTGATGTAGCATTTGCCACCGGCTCCTTCGCCTTCCCAATAGCCTTGAAGGCTTTTGAGTTGCGGGTCCAGGGGTGGTGCAGATGTGCTTTGGCCGGCGGCGAGAAGCGCGGCTGACGACAGGGCGGAGGCGGCAAACACACGGAGAATTTTTGCGGCGTTCTTCATGTGAATAAGGAGCGGCGAACAGTCGCATTACGTCAAGAGTTTCCAGAGTCGGAGTGTTGGGCGTTGCTTCGCACACCAAAGTCTTAAGTTCTGCTCTCGCTCGCGCCACAAGACTCGAACTTTAGCTGCAAAACAGCCTCAAGCTCTGAGTAACCGCTGAGAACGACGACGCTTGCGGGCGGGACCGACGGGCTCGTTCAATTTTTCGAAAACGGCGCCAGCAGGTTTTCCGCATTCCGCTCCACAAATCCAACTTTTCCGGAGCATACCTTTAAAGACTGCTCAGCCAATGAACAAAGCATTTTCCACTTGCCACGACACGGTTCAGACTCGCCTCGTTCAAATTGAAACAGTCGTAAGTCATAACCGCCAAACAAACTCAACATGAATGCCTTCAAATACAATCGTCTCGATAAAAACGACGTCGCCGTCCTGCTCGTTGACCATCAATCCGGCTTGATGAACCTCGTGCAGGATTTCTCGCCCGACGACTTCAAAAACAACGTCCTCGCCCTCGCCGACGCCGCCGCCTATTTCAAACTCCCCACCATTCTGACCACCAGCTTCGAAGATGGCCCCAACGGCCCCCTCGTCCCCGAATTGAAGGCCCAATTCCCCAACGCCCCCTTCATCGCGCGCCCAGGCAACATCAACGCCTGGGACAACGAAGACTTCGTCAACGCCGTCAAAGCCACCGGAAAAAAACAACTCCTCATCGCCGGAATCGTCACCGAAGTCTGCGTCGCCTTTCCCGCCCTCTCCGCCCGCGAAGCCGGCTACGAAGTCTTCATCGTCACCGACGCCTCCGGCACCTTCAACAAAACCACCCGCGACGCCGCCTGGTCCCGCATGGAACAAGCCGGCTGCCAGCTCATGACCTGGTTCGGCGTCGCCTGCGAACTCCATCGCGACTGGCGCAACGACGTCGAAGGCCTCGGAACCCTCCTCTCAAATCACCTCCCCTCCTACCGCTGCCTCATCACCAGCTACATGGCCGGCCGAGCATCCAAAAAATAAAAACCGAAACTCGCTTCGGGGATGAGCGCGAGCACAGCGATTCAACCGCCCCATCCCCGCTCGAAACGCTCCCCCGAAAACTCACCCCCGCGCCAACAACAACCGCGCTCCCTCAGCCCCCAAACATTCCCGCGCCGCACGCAGTCGATCCTCCGCCGGCGCTTCCCCTTCCATCACGATTGCAGTCAACTTCGGCAATAAAGCCAGCGACGTTCTCGCCTCCTCCAACTCCCTATGCCTCCGCTCCAGCCGCGCGTTCTCCTCCTCCAACGCCAACCGCCGCGCCTCCCGCGCCTCCTTTCGATCTTCCATCCGCTCCTGACGCATCATCATGTAAAGCGACATCGCCGACGCCGGATCCTTGGAGTCCAGCGCCTGCATGTACAATTTCCGCCGCATCGCCTCTAACACCCCATCGCGCGCCCGTCCATTATCCGCCGATTTCACCAAACCCTCCATTGCCTCTTGCGAATCCTCAGCCTCCTCGCGCATCTCCTCCTCTTTCATCCTCCGCAAAAATCGCTTCAAAGCCGGAACCGAGAACGAAATTTTTGGAAACAGGCCTTCCACGTGCTTGATCAACTGTTCCAGCGAACACACCTCCGACGTTTCCAAAATCATCATCTGCTCTTCCGGGCTCAACTTCGCAAACGGACTATCACTTCGTAATTTCATAACATCATTTTCCTTTCAATTTGCGCCCACCATAAAGGAGGGGGTAGGTCATCCGCCGACCTACCCCCCAAGGGAAATAAAAGATTTCCGGCGCTCATTCGCCGTCCCGAGAAAGCCAGACTGTCGAACAAGCGTTCAACCCGGAAGCAGAACGCTTAACAAGCGTCGAAAGCTTCCATCCGATGCGTCCCAAACGTTTCCCGCACGCTTGCGAACGCTTATTGGACGCTTGTCCGGACGCTTAATCGATCACTTTGGACGCTTATGGGACGCTTACGCTGACGGTAAAAAATCGCAAGCAGCTCCGTTTGAACCACTTACAAATATAATACGCACACGTATTACTGATCCCCCCCTAAAAAATGTGGACCGAAGGACCAACGGCTAGGATTTAGTCCCGCGGGTCAGGCCGATGCCACCGACCACCGTGGCGACCACCCCGCCGATCAGCATCCACATCGCTTTGTCGGTCGGTGACCCCGTGAAGAATCGCGAGACATCCGAACTGAAAGAGTCGCCCGCTTTTAACCCAAAGATAATCAGCAAAATGCCGCCGGCCACCAACGCGAGTGAAATCGTTTTGTTCATAAAGTAATTTTGATCTGTTTTGAGAAGCTCAAAAAAAGGGCGTCCTCAAAGCCCGCAAACTGTGCGCTCGCGCTGGCTCTCCAGATATGGGGCGAAATCCCCATCCAACAACGCTAAAGGGGCGATCGACCGGGACGGTTCTTGATTCGTAGGCGCGGGCGGGATAGGCTCGTCCAGTTCCAGCGTCGCCATGAAGTCGTATCGAGTTCCGGTCTTGTTTGTTATCGCCCTCATTGTTTTCGTCGCGGAGGGCCGCGGCGCGCCGGCTCAGGTCACGATCTGGGATACAGGCGCAAAGGTCTTGAATGTCGCGGAGCGCAGCGCTTGGAAAGCAGTGCCGGGCGATTTGATGGTTTTGGAGAAAGACCCCGCCAAGGCCGCGTCGGACCCCGGTTATTACGGACGTGAATACGCTTTTGGCGGAGACGTCGTCGTTGAAAATCGGAAGCTGATGGCCGCTTTTTCGTCCGCATCCGGGAAGGTCACGTTGTTTTCCGGCGCCAAGCGCGTCGGCGAGTTGGGCTTAATCAAGGGATCGCCGATTCGCAAAGTCTCGGTCGTCCGCAACAGCGGCGACGAAGCCGTCCTCGAAGTCTTTTTCACCGCCGGCGGCCCCCCCGCATTGTTCGCCTTTGGGAAGGACGAAATCATCGAAGTTACCCCACCCGCGCGAACCGGAGGAATTCGAATCGACGCGCCCATTTCCTATTCAATCGCGCCATCATTAATTGGCGACGATTTGATTTTCGGCGCAACACAGGAGCCGCTGACAATTCCAGCGGAGAACTGGCTGGTGAACTTGTTGGAGGGCGAAGAGCAGATGCTGGTCGTCACCTGGCCCGAGGGCAAACAGCAAGTCCATGCAAATTTGACGGAGAAGAAGCAATCGCTGGAAATCGACAATAACAATCAGAGTGTGTATCTGGCGATTCTAAGCGCGCCGGGGATTTGGCATCGGGAGGCGTTGAACTCGTCGTTTTTGGAGAAGGATGTGGCCATCGGCTGGAAGCCGCCGTTCGCCGCAAAGTGGCAAACCCAACTTTCCGAAGGCGGTGTCCCGGCGACGTTTGCGTTTCATGACGGAAAAGGGACCATCTGGCGCGGCGTTCCGGGGATGTATAATTATCCAGTCTGGTTCGATGGCGAAAAGGCCACGTTTTCGTTGAGCAAGAAGGTTCAACCCAAGGGCGAGTCCGTAATCTATTTCCTGGAAGGCCGAAATACGCCCGCCGATGTTTTGACGCCCGCGGATATCGTAAAAGCGACCCTCGGACGCGCCGCTGCGGAACCGATTTTGGATGTCGCGGGCCGACGCTTACGCACGCACCACGGCGCGGCGGGTTCGGAGGTCCATCGCGCCTGCACCTGCGGTTACACGGAAGCGATCCAGGCGGTTTTCGAAAAAGGCGAGGAATTGGAGCGAAAGAGTTACATCGATCAATCGATTAACGACATGATCTATTTCGTCCAACGTCACCTGGAGCGCATCGATGAATATCGCGAGTTCGCGAAGGACTTGAATACGTTCCTGGAAACGAAAATGAAAGCGGCGCCGGAATTGAAGGAATATTTGGAGCAGATGCAGCAAGCAGTTCAGCAAATTCCGCAGGAATACGAAAACCAGAAGGAGAACATGAAGTCGCTCGCGCACGCGAACGAGTTGTATCGCAAAACGATGGCGCTGACCGCGGAGAAGAAGGCGGACAATTTGAAGGCTTACATGGAGTTGCTGAAAGCCTGGCGCGCGATGGGCGGGGCGCAGGATTTCGTGGTCGCGCAATATCACACCGTCACGCGCAAACTTTACCAGGACGCGGGCTATCTCGCGGCGACGCAGCCGAAGGCGCTGGAAACGGCGAAGGAGATTCGCGCTCGCTGCCGGCAGGTTCTGCGCAATCCGGATGGATATGAGATTTGGGCTGAGTTTTGATGAAGAATTTGAAGAGGTCGGAACGATGACGAAGATTGCTATTGGGAATTTTGGAAACTCGCGGGCGCGTGAAAGCGGCGCCCCGAGATCCTGGCGCGCGTGCTGGGGAATTATTTTGTTTTTGGTATCGTCGAGTTTCGCGCAGGAGATGGTCCTAATCAAAGGCGGCACGTTCTCCATGGGCGACAAAGCGGAAGCGGATGCGACGCCGCATGAAGTGACGGTGAGTTCGTTTATGATGGATAAGTTCCTGGTCACGCAGGAATTTTTTCAAAAAGTCACCGGCCAAAATCCTTCACGCTGGAAGGGCGACAAGAATCCAGTCGAGCAAGTGCGCTGGTCGGACGCGGTCCGCTTTTGCAATGCGCGCTCGGCTTTGGAAAAATTGAAGCCGTGTTACGACACCAACTCCTGGCAGTGCGATTTTACGGCGGACGGTTATCGATTGCCCACCGAGGCGGAATTCGAATACGCCTGCCGCGGCGGAACGACGACCGATTATTTCTGGGGCTCAACCCCGGACAAGATCAAGGAGTTCGCGTGGTATGACAAAAATTCCGGTGGCCGTCCAAAGCCGGTCGGAACGAAAAAGCCGAATCCGTTCGGGCTTTTTGATATCGCCGGAAACGTCTGGGAATGGTGCAATGACTTTTACGCGGTGGACTATTACAAAACGTCGCCGAAGACCGATCCACGCGGGCCCGCGACGGGACAGAATAAAGTGGTTCGCGGCGGGGCCTGGCGCTTCAGCGATGACAATTGCCGCAGCGGGTATCGTTACAACGAGAGCCCCGGTTACGCCGATGTTTGTTTCGGTTACGACATTTATGGTTTTCGCTGCGTGAAGAAAATTTCCGATTCAAAATGATATGAATTTAAAACTGATGGCGACGCTCGCGCTTGCGCTGGCAAGCAACCTTTTCGCGGGGGACGCGTTGCGCGATAAATTGAAGGGCCAGGGCAAAATCGTTTACGAAACCTACGTTGATAATAACTGGGAATTGTTCGTGATGAACGCGGACGGTTCCAACCCCGTGAATTTGACGAAGTCCGCGGAGCACGAGCATTACCCACAAGTGTCGCCGGACGGCACAAAGATTTCTTATACGGTGGACAGCGGCGAAGGTCGCGACACGGTGCGCAGTCTTTGGGTGATGGATAGCGACGGGAAGAATCGGCGCAAGTTGGTGGACAGCGCGCGCGAACCCTTCTGGGCGCCGGATAGCAAAGTGATCGGATTTTTGCCGCAGGAATATCCGAAGTTCAACGTCATCGATTATTACACGAAGGGGATGAGCTTTTACGATTTGGCCACGGGCAAAATCGAGCCGCATCCAAACAGCGCGAAGTTGCATCACCTTTATAATCCGAGTTTCGCGCGCAATGGAAAATGGATCGCGGCCACGGTGCATGCCGGGATGGGATTTGATCACGCGATTTTGTTGATCGAACGCAACGGCGACAAAATCATCAATTTGGGTGTGCATGGTTGCCGTCCGTGCATCAGCCCCGACAGTAAGCAGATCGCCTGGGGCGCGAGCGATCATGATGTCGAATCGGCGGCGATCGATCTGGATTCCGATGATCCGAAAATCACGAGCCATCGCGTGCATGTCTTCGACAAGACGAACAAGATTTATCACGTGGAATGGGCGCCGAGCGGCGAGTTCCTGAGCATCAGCCGCGGGCCGGAGAGCGATGGGGATTTGTCGAAGGCGGGGACTTTCAAGAGCGCGTGTGAAATTGTCGGCGTTTACGCGAAGGACTGGAATTTGATCGCCGTATCCGCGAAACGCGAGGGGCTGTTGGATTTGAACGCCGCCACCGAAAAGGATTTTACGATGTTGACGACGAATGGGTTAAGCAACAAGGAATCGGCGTGGTTTCGTCCGCCGCAAAAGTAAATGAACTTTCGCACCTTGCTTCTTTGCGCGACGGCCGCGCTGCTGATTTCCTGCGGGCAGGCGCCTGCCAAGCCTGAACCCTTGGCGAATTCAACGCCTGAGAAACCAGGCGCGCCTGCGCCTGCGGCCGCTGGGCCGGTGGAATTTGTGACGGCGTCCGGCGTCGAAATGGTTTCGCTGCCGGCGGGCGAATTTTTGATGGGCTCGAATTCGGGAAATCCCGATGAAGCGCCGGCGCACACGGTGAAGTTGACGGCGTTTGCGATGGATAAATTTGAAGTGACCCAGGAGATGCTGGCCAAAGCGCAGGTGCCGAATCCTTCGCATTGGAGCGATAATCCGAAGCGTCCGGTGGAGCGCGCGCGTTGGCGGGACGCCAAGCAATATTGCAACGAGCGTTCGCTGCTGGAGGGGTTGAAGCCGTGTTACGACGAGAAAACGGAGGATTGGAATTGCGACTACGCGGCGAATGGCTATCGACTTCCCACCGAAGCGGAATGGGAATACGCGGCGCGCGCGGGAACGACGGGCGATTATGAATTTGGCGGCGCGGATAAGTTGCGGATGTTTTCGTGGTGCGCTGAAAACGGCGACCAGAAAACGCATTTGGTCGGGCAGAAAAAGCCGAATCGTTGGGGATTACACGATCTTTACGGGAACGTTTCGGAATGGTGCGAGGATGTTTACGAGCCGGGCTATTACAAAAATAGTCCCGCGCAGGATCCGACCGGCCCGGCGAGCCCCGGCAAGGATGTGCAACGCGTGATGCGTGGCGGTTCGTGGAAATCCACGCCGGAAATGTGCCGGGTGTCGTTTCGCACCGGACAAAAAACCGGGAACACCGACGCCTGCTTTTTTACTGATTACTGCGGCTTTCGTTGCGTTCGGCGGATTTCGCCGGAAGAAATAGCGAAATTGAAATCGAAGTAGGAATGCTTTTCCACACCTGGCCGTTCCTCGTCTTCGCGCTGATCGTCCTCCCCGTTTTTTTCGCGCTGCGAAAAACGCGGCTCTGGATTCCGTGGTTGATGGTCGCGTCGTATTTTTTCTACGGCTGGTGGAATCCGTATTACCTGATCCTCGTCGTTTACTCGACGATGCTCGATTACGCGCTGGTCGCGCTGATGGATCACTGTCCGGTCGATAAAGCCAAAGCGATTCCGAATGATCCCGTCCTGCGCGTCGCGGCGATCGTCGCGGGCGCGCTCACGCTGGGGAGCCTGGCCACGGCATTCGCGGGGCCGACGACGTTGCGTCCGGCGTTGGTTTTACTGGCGATTCTCTGTGCGCTCATGGCGCTGGGCGCAACCTGGCGCAGCCGCAAAATGTGGCTCTTGGTTAGTATCATCAACAATCTCGCGCTGCTGATTTTTTTCAAATACGCGGCGTTTGGAGTCGAAAATCTGAATGCCGTTTTCGGTTGGGCGCATTGGAGCTATCGACTGCCTGATCCCGGCACGCTGATGCCCTTTAATTTCCCCTATCTGCTCCCGGTTGGCATTTCGTTTTTTACCTTCCAATCGCTCAGCTACACGATCGATTTTTATTTTGGCAACGTTTACCGCGAGCGCAATTTTCTGCGATTCGCTACGTTCGTTTGTTTCTTTCCGCAACTGATGGCCGGACCCATCGAGCGCGCGAAACATTTGTTGCCGCAGTTCAAAACGTTCCCGGAAATCCGCCTGCAGAATTTCACGGACGGCGCCTCGCTATTTTTAGTTGGGCTTTTCAAAAAACTCGCACTCGCGAATTACCTATCGTTTTACGTCGAGCGCGTTTACGAAAATCCCGCGACCCAAAGCGCGTCCGCACTGGCGATGGCAACGTTCGCTTTCGCGTGGCAAATCTTTTTCGATTTCAGCGGCTACACCGATATGGCCCGCGGTCTCGCGCAAATCATGGGCTTTCGATTGATCCTGAATTTCAACAATCCCTACCTCGCCGCCGGCCTCGGCGAATTCTGGACCCGCTGGCACATCAGTCTTTCGAGCTGGTTTCGCGATTACGTTTACATTCCGCTCGGCGGAAATCGGCGCGGCGAATTAATCACCTACCGCAATCTATTTATTACGTTCCTGGTTTCCGGCATCTGGCACGGCGCCGCGTGGACCTTCGCAATCTGGGGGATTTTGCACGCCATTGGCGTGATGATTACGCGCGAATTGGAACGTTCCGCTTTTTATCGCGAACGCGTCCCGAAAATTGTGAAGCAAATCGCCGTGTTTATTTTTGTCTGTTTCACATGGATTTTCTTTCGCGCCACAACTTTGTCCGACGCGCTGATGATTTGCGGGCGGATTGCCAAAGGCGCGTGGACCGATCCCTTTTTCCCGGCCCTGGCTCTGGCGCTCGTGGCGTTGATTTGGATTTACCAATTCATCTCCGAATCGCCGGCGCGCGCGTTTTTGAAGTCTGCGCCCGTCCGCGTAGGCATCGCTGTTTCGATGGTGGTTTACATCGCGCTTTGCTCGTCCGGCGCCGGTTCGTTCATCTACTTCCAATTCTAAATGGAAAAGCTTCCCGAAATTCCATCTGTGAATGAAGTGCGATTGAACGCGCGCAATTGGCTCGCGGCTCTGGCGCTGCTGATCGTGATTGCATTGGGAACGCCACGAATCTGGAAGCGCATCGAATCCTTCGAAACCGGTCGCGACTACCGAATTCCGTACGCATTAAGCAAGGATTATTGGCTGAGCCAACGTCGCTTGGAAAACCTTGAAGCGACGAATATTATCATGCTCGGCGATTCGGTCGTCTGGGGTGAATACGTTTTGGAAGACGGTTCCCTTTCTCACTTTTTAAATGAAGGGACCGCGCAGGCCGGAGGCTTCGTCAATGCCGGCGTCAACGGGTTGTATCCGCTCGCCATCGAAGGATTCGTCAACAACTACGCGAACTTTCACGATCGAAAAGTCATCCTGCATTGCAATGTGCTTTGGATGAGCAGTCCGAAGGCCGACTTGCAGGAAAGCAAAGCGCAGCAAATCAATCACGCCCGCTTGCTGCCGCAATTTCGTCCGCGCATCCCGAGCTACAAGGCGGATGCAAACGAACGCCTCAGCGTCGTGATCGAGCGCAACGTCCAATTCCAGTCCTGGGTCACGCATTTGCAGACCGCCTACTTTGGCGACAAAAGCATTCCCACCTGGACGCTCGCGGCGGATGAAAGCGAGCCGCCGAATTATCCGAACGCTTACAAAAATCCGCTCGCGCAAATCACCATGCGCGTTCCGAACGCGCCCGCGAACGATCCCGAGCGAGGCCCGGCAAGCCCGCGCCACAAAGCCTGGACAAAAAGCGGCGCAACCCCCGCGCGCTTCGATTGGGTGAGCGCCGAGACTTCGCTGCAATGGGCGGCATTCAAACGGACGCTCGAAAAACTGCGCGCGCGAAATAATGACGTGTTGGTCGTAATCGGCCCCTTCAACGAACACATCATCGCGCCGGAAAGTCGTGCTGCATTTGAAGCATTGCGGGACGCCATTAAAAAACATCTCGCCGCAACGCAAACCCATTTTGTGCAGCCGGAAGTTCTTCCATCCGAACTTTACGCCGATGGCAGCCATCCACTGACCGAAGGCTACAAATTGCTCGCCGACCGCATTGCGAAAGACGCCGGATTTCAGAAATGGCTAACGGGCCGGTAGCTCCGGAATGCTGTAGATTTCGCGACCACGAAAATCGATCTGCAGCGGCGCTGCGGTGTTCAAACTCGCATCAATCAAACGCGAATTCTGCGGCGGAGTTCCACGCTCAAGAACAACCTGGATCGGCGGCACGTTCGTGAACGTGAAAAATCCATTCGTATCGGTGCGCGTTTCAAAATTCAGAAACGCCAGGCGCGTGCGGCCAATCGCATTCTCGATCGGCGTGAGTCGAATTTCCTGACTCTTCGCCGGCGCTCCGTCGACCAGCATGCGGCCCGTCATTTGCGTCCACGGCTTGAGACGGATTTGCGAACCGTTCGTCCAACCAGCGAGCGGCGCATACGCGTAACCCAAATCGTGCGCGACAAGAATTCCATGCCCCGTTGACTCCGGTGAAAGCCGAAATTTGCCGCTCGGGCCCGTCATATCCGGCGCGCGCGAGCGCGTGAAAAAAGTCCGATCCGGCCGCAACGTCACTTGCGTCAAATCCGTGCATAAAAAATATTGCGCATCCGCCGCCAGTTGCCCAGTGGGGGCGACGATCACTCCTTGGAAATCCAGCAATCGCGCCAGCGCCACGTCGTAAAATGCCGACGCGTCCTTCGCGCTAAAACGCGCCGATCGAAACGAATCGTAACCGTCGCGCCGAATTTCAAACTGATAAGTCGCCGCGCCGTCCGAAAGTTGCAGGGTAAAAAACCGCGACGAAGTCTCGCCTACTTTCTGAAACGCTTTTTCCCCCGCCGCCCGCGCCAAAAACACCTCGGCGCCCTCCACCGGCAAATGCGTGAAACTATCCGTGACGCGCAGTTTAATCTCCTGCGCAATCGAAGTGAGCGCCAGCGCCAGCAAAACCGCGAGTCTCATCAAGATGCGGCCAGCAAAGCCTGGGCGTGCTTGCGCGCCGCCGCCGTCTGCCCGCCGAGCATGCGCGTCAATTCCTCAACGCGCGCTTCCTTGCCCAACTCCTCAATGCGCGTGACGGTGCGCCCGTCCTTGATTTCCTTTTCCACCAGAAAATGCGTTCCCGCCGCGGCCGCGACCGATGGCAGATGCGTAATGCAAATGACCTGCCGTTGCGCGCCAATCTGCCGCATCTTCGCGCCAATCGCCGCCCCCGTCTCGCCGCCAACATTCGCGTCAATCTCATCAAAAATCAGCACGGGAATCTCATCCTGCGCCGCCAAAACGGTTTTGATCGCCAGCATCACCCGCGCAATTTCGCCGGAGGAAGCAATCGCTTTCAACGGCTTGGCGGGCTCGCCCGGCATCAATTCCCGCCGATGTCGCCTCCGGCAGCGTCGTCAACGTCACCGCGAAATGACTCTGCTTAAATCCCAGGTCCGTGAGTTGCTGCGTCACCGATTTCGCCAATTTCGGAATCATCTTCGCGCGCGCCGCGCTCAGCTCCTTCGCCGCCTTCAGCAATGTCCCTTCCGCCTTCTGCAACTCCGCGTTCAAGCGCGCCACTTCGGCATCGCGCGACTCCAGTTGCTGTAATTTTTTGCGCGCATCATTTCCGAACGCGATCACCTCCGCCAACGACGAACCATATTTGCGCTTGAGCGAATGAATCAGATTCAAACGCTCCTCCAATTCCTGCAAACGATCCGGATCCAATTCGAGGCGATCGCGATACGATGAAATCTCCGCCTGCAATTCGTTCAGCAGCGCGACCGCCTGCGTCTGCAAATCGACAATCGGCGCCGCCGTTTCATCAAGCCGCCGCAAATCGTGCAAGGCGCGGCCGACAACGCCGCATTGCGTCAGCAAACTCGCGTCATCCTCCGACAGCGCGCGCATGGCGCTCTCGGCCAGTTCAATCAACCGCGCCGAATTGGAAGCGCGCTTGTATTCCGCCTCAACCTGCGCTTCCTCATCCGCCGTCAATTTCGCCGCGGCGATTTCATTGCTCTGATGCCGCAGCAAATCAATTTGTTGCGCGTAGGTTTTTTCATCCACGATCAGCGCCGCTTTTTCCGCCGCGATCCGAGCGCGCTCCGACCACGCCTGCGCCACCTTCGCGCGCAGCTCCCCAAGATTTCCGTACGCGTCCAAAATGGCCAATTGCCGCGCGGCGCTAAAAAGCGATTGATGATCGTGCGGCCCGTGAATGTCCACGAGCTGCTCTCCTAACTCCGCGAGGACCGCGAGCGTCGTCGGAGAACCATTCACAAATTGCCGACTGGCGCCCGCCGCCGTGAGCGTGCGCTTGATCACCAACTGATTTTCCTCGCAAGGCTCGAGGCCATTCTCTTCCAAAAACTTCGCTGGATTCTCCGGAAGTTTCGCGACATCGAACACCGCCTCCACCGAACTCGAATCCGCCCCGCTGCGAATCAACGTCCGATCCGCCCGCTCGCCGAGGACCAGATTCAGCGCGCCAATTAAGATCGATTTGCCCGCGCCGGTCTCGCCGGAAATCGCGTTGTAACCGGGCGCGAGTTCGAGCGTCAGGTCGGCGACCAAGGCGAGATTTTTTATCCGCAACGTTGCGAGCATGGCAGTTGCCTCTTTATGAGATGGGTTCTACGCTCGGGTAAAGAAAATTTCAACCAAACGACATGGGAGAGGAACATTGAACGCGCCCGCCGCCACCGGCGCCCAGGCTGCCCGCTTTTCGGTGACGTTCCTGGGAACAGGCACCTCCACCGGCGTGCCGATCATCGGCTGGAAATATTCCGACGCCTTTCTCGCCAACCCGAAAAACCATCGCACACGTCCCTCCGTTTACATCGAGACCGGCGCGATCCGCTTCGTCATCGACACCACGCCCGAATTTCGCATCCAGATGCTGCGCGAAAAAATCGGCATGATCGACGCCGTGGTGTTCACCCATTCGCACGCCGACCACATCATGGGCTTGGACGATTGCCGCCGCTTCTGCGACCAAACCAACGCCCCGCTCCCCATCTACGCCAGCGCCGCCACGATGACCGATCTGCGTCGCGTCTTTCAATACGCCTTCCGCGGCGGCCCGGTTCCCAAAGGATATTTTCACCCCGACCCGCGCGAAGTGGACGGTCCATTTTTGCTCGGCGATCTGACGGTCACTCCCCTGCCCTTGCCGCATGGATCAATGACCACCAACGGATATCTCTTCGAACAAGCCGGCGTCAAACGTCTCGCCTATCTGAGCGATTGCAAAACGATTCCCGATGCCGCTCTCGAAAAAGTCGAGGGCGTTCAAGTCGCGATTTTGGACGCGTTGCGGCGCGATCCGCATCCCACGCACATGTGCCTGGATGAAGCCCTGACCATGGCCCGCCGCATCCGCGCGGCGCAGACTTACTTCACGCACCTGACACACGATTACGATCACGACATCGACCAGGCCGAATTGCCACCCGGCATCGCGCTGGCGTATGACGGCTTAAAGGTGGAGATTGCGAAATGAGATTGCTTGGAATTTTACTGGCGTTGGTGAGCATCGACCTTCGCGCCGTCGACAACGGCGCAAGCGTGGTGGTCCTCTACAATTCCAAATCGGCCGCCTCAAAATCCGTCGCCGATTACTACGCTCAAAAGCGCTCCGTCCCCGCGGCGCAAGTCATTGGCCTTCCTCTCTCCGAGAAGGAAGCCATCTCGCGCAAGGAATACCGTGAGCAATTGGAGGAGCCGTTTCTGCGTAAGCTGGAAGAACTGAAACTCATCAGCTTTCGCGCCGAGCGCCGGACCAACGCCGGCAAGGAAATTGATATCCGCGTCGTTGATCAAACGAAAATTCGTTATGCCGCCCTCTGTTATGGTGTGCCCGTAAAAATCGAGCAGGACAATTCCATCCAGGAAACAACGACAGAAAATCTCCCGCCGATTGCCCTGCGCAATGAGGCCGCCGTCGATTCGGAGCTCGCCATGCTGCCGAGTCGATACATCCCGCACAACCTCAGCGGGCCGTTAATGAATCCCTTCTACGCGGCGACGAATCGCGCCTCGCTGGACCCGCGCTCTGGCATTTTGATGGTCGCGCGCCTCGACGGCCCCACGCCGGAAATCGCGCGCGGCCTGGTCGATAAAGCATTGCAGGCCGAGCGCGATGGCCTTTGGGGTCGCGCCTACTTTGACACGCGCGGCTTGACCAACGGCGAATATAAAATCGGCGATGACATGTTGCGCGCAGCGGAGAAAACGGCGGCGCGTTTTGGCTACGAAACCGTCCTCGACACCCGCGATCCGGTTTTTCCCGCGGGCTTTCCGATGCCGCAAATCGCCATCTACGCCGGATGGTATGAAATCAATGTCGCCGGCGCCTTCGCGCACCCGCCGATGGAATTCATGCCCGGCGCGTTCGCCTATCATCTCCATTCCTTCAGCGCCCAATTCGTCCGCTCCACGACGGAACGCTGGGTCGGTCCGCTCCTCGCGCGGGGCGCCACGTGCACGATGGGCACCACCGAGGAACCGTTCCTGCAGGGCACTCCCGATATCGCCGTCTTTATGGGCCGCTGGCTTTTCGATGGCTGGACCTTCGCGGAAGCCGCCTACGCCTCGCAGCACGGCCTCTCCTGGCAAACGACCGTCATCGGCGATCCGCTCTATCGCCCCTTCACTTTAAAACCACAGCAGCAACATGAAGCTTTGGAAAAGTCGCATTCCAAATTTTTCGAATGGTCTTTGCTGCGAATCATCAACATCAACCTCGCCACCGATCTGCCGCCCGCGGAAGCGATCAAGTTTTTGCGCGAATCTCCGGAGCTCAAGAAAAGCGCGCTCTTAAACGAAAAGCTCGGCGACCTCTACAAGGCCAGCGGCAAATGGGGCGACGCGATTGAGCCTTATGAAACCGCGCTCAAATTGAAGCCGACTCCGGAGCAACGCCTGCGCATTTCCCTGCTTGTTACCGCAATGCAGGCCCAACTCGGCCGCGAACGGGACGCCTACGAAATCTACAAAGGCCTGCTCAAGGATTTTCCCAATTATCCCGAGCGCGTGAAAATCATTCAAAAAATTCTGCCGCTCTCGGACAAATTCGGCAAACCGGGCGAGATGGCGGAATACGAAAAAAACCTTCGCGAGCTGACCCCGAAGCAATAAAAAACCCGGCCCTTTTGGAGCCGGGTTGAAATAGGTTGTTCGCGAATTACGCGGCGGCGCTTTCGCCCACCTGGAAGCGGACGAAACGGCGCACGGTGATTTCATCACCGAGCTTTTTGCCAACCTGAGCCACGTGATCTTTCACCGTCAATTCGCCATTCTTGACGAAGCCCTGCTCCACCAAACAGATCGTCTGGTAAAACTTGTCGAGCTTGCCTTCGACGATCTTGGCGATCGCCTGCGGCGGCTTGTTTTTCACCTGTTCGGCGGCGATTTCCTTTTCCTTCGCCACGAGGCCGGCGTCCACCTGGTCGCGGCTCACCACGGTCGGATTGGCCGCCGCGATCTGCAAAGTGATGTCGCGCACGAGCTGCTTGAACTCTTCGTTCGCAACCGTCGCTTCATTGTTCGCGCCCACTTCTACCAGCACGCCCACCTTGGCGCCCGTGTGAATGTAAGCCGCCACCGCGCCGTTGCCGGAAACTTCCAAACGATGATTGCGCGAAATCTTAATGTTTTCGCCAATGCGTTGCACGGCCGCAATGCGGTCGGCTTCGAGATCAACGCCCGGGTTCTCGGCAATCTTCTTCGCGATCTCATCGCAGAACGCGCGGAAGCTCTCGTTCTTGGCCACGAAATCCGTTTCGCAATTAATTTCGACAAGCACGCCGACCTTCGCGCCGGGCTTGATATGCTGGGCGATCACACCGTCCTTGGCGTCGCGTCCGGCCTTCTTGGCCGCGCCGGCCACGCCTTTTTTGCGCAACCATTCGCCCGCCTTCTCCACGTCGCCGTCGGATTCCAGCAACGCTTTTTTGCAATCCATCAGGCCCGCGCCAGTCATTTCGCGAAGTTTCGCAACGAGGGCCGCTGTAATTTCTGCCATAATTGTACTTTTTTCTGGTTAGTCGTTTAAACAAAGGAGCCGGAGGAATGGATTCATCCCTCCGGCGAGGCCTGGAAATTTTCCCTTACGCCGGAACAGCCACCACTTCGTCAGCCGGAGCCGCCGCGGGTTGTTCAGCCGCCGGAGCCGGGGCGGGAGCCGCGTCTTCCTGCTTGCGGCGGCCATGCTTGGCTTCAAATTCCGCGCGCGCCGTCGTGATCGATTGCGTCACCACCTGCAAAATCAGGCGCACTGAGCGAATCGCGTCGTCGTTGCCGGGGATCGGATAATCAACCAAGTCTGGATCACAGTTCGTGTCCACGAGCGCGACGATCGGGATCTTCAAGCGGCGCGCTTCGGCAACCGCGTTGTGTTCGCGCTTGATATCAACGACGAACATCGCCGCCGGCGGATTATCCAGCCCGCGCACGCCGTCCAAATTCTTGAACAAGCGAGCCGCTTCACGGCGAATCGCTGATTGCTCCTGCTTGACGTAGTCGTTAATGCTGCCGTCTTCTTCCATCTTCTCGATCTGGCGCAAACGACCGAGCGAACGCTTCAGCGTCTTCAAGTTGGTGAGCGTTCCACCCAGCCAACGTTCGGTCACGAACATCTGGCCCGCGGACTTCGCCGATTCCTTGATCGCTTCCTGGGCTTGTTTCTTGGTGCCAACGAAAACGATTTTGCCGCCCTTCGAAACGACCTTGGAAAGAAACTCGACCGCTTGTTCAAGCTGTTCGAGGGTCTTGCTCAGGTTGATGATATGAATGCCGTTGCGCGGCTCGAAAATGAAACGGCGCATCTTGGGATTCCAACGTTTGGTTTGATGTCCAAAGTGGACGCCCGCTTCCAATAATTCTTTAACTCCGATACTCAGCACAGATTTCCTTTGTTAGAAGCCCGCTGTTTTCAGCGAACCATCCCGCGGAACACGGGATTATAGTTAAGTGTTGTTATGGCCCCGCATTTCACACGAAACGCGGCAATTGAGCCGTTCAACCCGATGGACGATTTCGCCCAAAGGAGCGGGGAACTTACCAGAGCGCAAGGGGAACGCAAATGGTTTTTCCATCCAAATCCCAGTCCAAAATTCGCGCCCCTGCCCTCCTCGTAAGGGAAATTCCTAAAGAAAGCCAATGTGTTGCCGATAACACCGTTCAAGCCGGGGTCGGATTCCGTCCCTGGCCGTGCAAATGCGAACGCAAGGTTTATCTATGCAAACGAACCAGGCCATCAGCGCTCAAGGACGAGCGGTCTGCCACGGGCTCACTTTTCAAACCACCCGCGCGATCTTCGCGCTGCTGGTCCTCGCCATCGGCGCGCTCTTCATGGCGCCGGCGCAGGCCGCCAGCGACCTGCCCGCGCTCTTCGCGGATGGGCCCGTACTCTCGGCCGACGCGGCCAAGAGCGGGAAGCCCGCTGCGCCGCCCAAGGGTTACAAGCGCGCGCGCCTTGCGCGGCTCAACCCGCAGGTGCTCGCGGGCGGAGGCTCGCCCTTGCGCCAGGCCGCCCCGGTCGCCGGCGACGCCGCGAACCTCGCGCTCAACCTTTTCGCCGATAAAGATCTGCCAGTAACCATTACCCAAACCGACTTCAAGGGAGAAGGTGTCTTCGTCGCAAAAGGATTTGTCGCCAACAACCCGCAGAGCCTCGTTTTGCTTTCCGTCAATGGCGACGTTCTCGCCGGCACCGTTTCCGTCCCGGGCCAGCCGATGGTGAAAATTTCCTACGCGGGCGACGGCTTGCATCAAGTCGGCGAAATCGCCGCTGAAGAACTTCCCCCCTGCGGAACCCAGGAAGTCGTTCCTCCGAATGCCGGCGTTGGTGATGCGATTCCTCCCGTCGCCGGTGATGGCGTGGTTGTGGACGTGATGATTGTTTATACGACCGACGCGAAAAACGCCGCAGGCGGCACGGCCGCGATGAACTCGCAAATCGATTTGGCGATCGCCGAAGCCAACGCCTGCTATTCCAACAGCGCCGTCAGTTTGACCTTGAACCTGGTTTATCGCGGTGAAATTGCCTACACCGAATCCGGCAGCGCGAACACCGATCTTTCCCGCGCCCAATCCGGCGCCGGCCAGCTTTCTTCCATTTTAACTTTGCGCAACACCTACGGCGCGGACGTCGTAACGCTCGTTACGGAATCGATGGCGACATACGCGGGATTGGGTTACGTCATGTCGCCCGTCTCGAGTGGTTTTGCGCCGTACGCGTTCAACGTGGTGAAGCGCGATTATTTAACGGGCAGCTACGTTTACGCGCATGAAGTCGGCCACAACATGGGTTGCCAGCACGACTCCGGCAACGCCAACACTTCCGGCGCATTTAACTATTCCTACGGCTGGCGTTTTGATGCCAGCGGTGACACCTATCGCACCGTCATGGCCTATGCCCCGGGCGTGCGCATTCCCTATTTCTCAAACCCCAGCGTCAATTATTTGTCCGTCGCGACCGGAACGAACACCGCCAACAACGCACTCTCGCTGAGCAATTCCGTTCCCACCGTCGCCTCCTTCCGTTCGACGACCACGTTTTTCAATTTCGACGAAACCGCCCTCAGCGTGAACGAAGACGACGGAACTGTAACCCTGACCGTCACGCGCACCGGCTCAACCAGCACGAATTCCACGGTCGCTTACACAACGACTGCCGTTTCCGCCACCGCGGGCAGCGACTACACCACCGCGAGCGGCACACTGACCTTCGCAACGAACGAAACCAGCAAGACTATCGTAGTCACCATTTTGAACAACAGCGTCGTCGAGACGAACGAGACCTTTAAAGTTGTTTTGAGCAATCCAACTGGCGGCCCCGCCCTCGGCATCAACAGCCAGGCGACCGTCACGATTGTCGATGACGACATCGGCATCACCATGGCCGCCGCGACCGCTTCCGTTTCGGAAGGGGGCACAAATGTTGTCCTCACCGTGAACCGCTCAGGCGGTTTGACCAATACCGTCACCGTTGATTACGCCACCGCGGATGTATCCGCCACCGCTGGCAGCGACTACACGTCCGCCGCGGGAACCTTGACCTTCACGAACGGCGTCACCAGCAAGACCATCACGATCGCCATCGCCGACGACAGCGCCATCGAGACGAACGAAACCTTCAAGGTCAATCTATCCAATGCCACCGGCGGGGCGACCATCATCTCGCCGACCAACACCGTCGTGACCATCGTTGAAAACGACAGCTCAATTTCCTTCAGCACCAACGCCGTCTCCGTCGCCGAAAACGGCGCCCTCACCTTAACCGTGACCCGCGCGGGCGGAACCGCCGGGACCGTCAGCGTGGAATATTTAACCATCGACGGCACAGCCACCGCCGGAACCGACTTCACGAACACCAGCGGAACGTTGACCTTCACCAACGGCCAGGTCAGCCGCACCATCACCGTCCCCTTGATCAACGATGGCTCCGTCGAAGGCGACGAAGCCTTCAGCATCGCCATCACCAACGCCTCCAGCGGCGCCGTGCTCGGCTCCTACACCAACGTCGCCGTCACCCTTCGCGACAACGACAGCATTTTCAACTTCTCCACCAACGCAGTCACCACGAGCGAATCCACCAGCGCGCTCACATTAACCGTTCTCCGCACCGGCGGCACGGTCGGCGCCGCCACGGTTCGCTACACTGCTTCCACCAACGGAACCGCCACCTCCGGCGTCGATTTCAAAGCGCTCTCGGGAACCCTTTCCTTCGCCGCCGGTGAAACAACCAAAACGATCACCCTCGCGCCGATCAACGACACAACCGTCGAAACCAACGAGACTCTTACCGTGACCCTCGACAACCCGACCGGCGAATCCGCCGTCGGCACCAACGACGTCGTCACCGTCACAATCACCGACAACGACAGCCTCATCGGATTCGAATCCGCGACCGCCTCCGTCAACGAAGCCGCCACTACTGTCTCCTTAACCGTCGTACGCTCCGGCACGTTGTCGCTGACCAACACCATTGCCTATACCTTCAAAACCGGCTCGGCCGGCACCGCCGATTATCGCGGCACCAACGGCGTGCTCACCTTCGCGCCTGGTGAAACGAACAAGACCATCTCCGCCACAATTTTGGACGATAGCCTCGTCGAGAGCAACGAAACCTTCCAGGTAATGCTCAGCGCCCCGACCGGCGGCGCCGCCATCACCGGCACCAACACTGCGACCGTGACCATCGTCGAAACCGATATCGGCCTCGCCTTCGCCGCCGCGACCTACAACGTCTCCGAAGGCGCCACCAACCTGACCTTGACCGTCAATCGCAGCGGCGCCACTAACGGCACTGCCACGGTCGATTACGCAACCGCCGACCTCAGCGCCACCGCTGGCGTGGACTACACCTCCGCCACCGGCACGCTCACCTTCACTAATGGTGTCGCGACGCAAACCATCACCGTTCCGATCACCGAAGACACCGAAGTCGAAACCAACGAAACCTTCCGCGTCACCCTCAGCGGCGTCACTGGCGGATTCATTTTGGGCTCAACCAATTCCATCGTCACAATTCTCGAAAACGACGCCACCGTCGCCTTCACCACGAACGCCGTCAGCGTTTCGGAAGTCGCCACCAACGTCACCTTCACCGTCGTTCGCACCGGCGGCACAAACACCACAATGACCGTTGAATACATCACGCGCGACAGCTCCGCGACCGATGGCAACGACTTCACCGCCGCCGCTGGCACAGTCACATTCAACCCCGGCCAGAAGACTCAAACAATCTCCGTCACGCTGCTGCCCGACACCACGGTCGAAGGCGACGAAACATTCTCGATCTCCCTCACCAACGCTTCAGCCGGCCTCTCCCTGGGAACCTTTACAAATCTCGTTACAACCATCCTCGACAACGACAGCGTCTTCAATGTCTCCACGAACGCCGTCACCGTCGCTGAAACTTCGGGCACTGCAACGATCACCGTCCTCCGCACCGGCGGAACGGTCGGCGCCGCCACCGTCAATTACGCCACCACCAACGGCACCGCCAGCGCCACTTCCGACTACACCGCCGCCACCGGCACGTTAAGTTTCGCCGCCGGTGAAACGAGCAAATCGTTCACGGTTAAGATCACCAACGACACCACCTCCGAAAGCGACGAAACTTTCACCGTCGGCCTCAACACGCCCACCGGCGAAGGCGCCCTCGGCACCAACGCCATTGTCACCGTCACCATCACCGACAACGACAGCTCCATCGCTTTCGAAACCAACGCCGTCTCCGTCGCGGAAAGCGCCGGGACTGTTTCCATCAATGTCATCCGCACCGGCACGCTCACGCTGACCAACACCGTCCCCTACTCCTTCAAGGCCGGGACCGCGACCGCCGCCGACTTCACCAGCACCAACGGCGTCCTGACCTTCGCGCCAGGTGAAACCAACAAGACCATCACCGCCGCGATCGCCAACGACAGCGTCATCGAAACGAACGAAACTTTCACAGTCACGCTCGGGACTCCCACCGGCGGCGCCATCCTTGGCGGCACCAACACCGCAACCGTTACGATTCTTGAAAACGACGCCGCCGTCTCGTTCCTCTCTTCCACCGCCACCGTCTGGGAAAACGCTACGAACGTTGTCCTCACGGTTAAGCGCACTGGCGACACCACTTCGACCGTCACCGTCGAATACGCGACCGTCGACCTAACCGCCGTTTCCGATGCCGATTACACCAACACCAGCGGCACGTTGACCTTCACGAACGGCGTCTCCAGCCTCACCGTCACGATCCCGATTGTTGAAGACGCCACCGTCGAATCCGACGAGAAGTTCAAGCTCGTCCTCAGCAACCCAACGGGCGCTGTGATCTCCGGCACCAACACGGCCTACGTGACGATCCGCGAAGATAACTCCGCCTTCACGCTCTCCGCATCGACCTACAGCGGCCGCGAAGGCACGAACGCCATCGTCACCCTGACCCGCATTGGCAATACCAACACAACCTTTAGCGCGAACCTCATCACCGCCTACACCGGCGACGCCACCAACACCGATTTCACCGCGATCAATACCAACCTCACCTTCGCCACCGGCCAGGTCAGCCTTACCTTCTCCGTGCCGATCTCGAAGGACTCCGTCGTGGACACCAATGAAACCTTCGAAGTCCAGATCGTCACGGTCGATAGCGGCTACAACGCCGTCGCCCCGACCAACGCTGTCGTCACGATTATCGACAACACCGGCACGATTGGCCTCCTCACCAACGCCGTCTCCGTCCTCGAAAGCGCGACCAACGTCCTGGTCACCGTAACGCGCACCGGCGGCACGAACAACACCTTGAGCGTTGATTACGTCACTGCCGACGGCACCGCCACCAACGGCCTCGATTACGTCGCCGTTACAAACACGCTGACCTTCACCGCCGGCCAGACCAGCAAAACGATTTCGGTCCCGCTCACGAACGACTCCTCAATCGAAGGCGACGAAACATTCACTCTCACAATCTCAAATCCGGACGGCGCCGTTCTCGGCGCAACGACCACCGCGACCATCACGATCAAGGATAACGACAGCGTCATCGCGATGGCAACCAATGCCGTTACCGCCGCCGAAACCGTCGGCAAGGTGAACATCTCCGTGACGCGCACCGGCGGCCTGGCCGCAGCCGCCACCGTGGCTTACGCCACGACGAACGGCACCGCCACCGCGAGCTCCGATTACACCGGCGCCTCCGGCACGCTGACCTTCGCCGCTGGCGAAACGAACAAGATCATCGCCCTGACCATCCTCAATGACACCAGCTACGAGACGAACGAAACGTTCAACCTGGTTCTCTCCTCGCCAACCGCCGAAGCGATTTTGAGCACGAACAACTCCGTGACCGTCACCATCACCGACAACGACAGCACGATCAGTTGGGAAACCAACGCCGTCAGCGTCGCCGAAGATGGCGGGACCGTTACCTTCACCGTCAACCGCACCGGAACATTGACGCTGACCAACACGATTGCCTACGCCTTCAAGGCCGGCACGGCGACCACCGCAGATTTCACTGCCACCAACGGTGTGCTCACCTTCGCGCCTGGCGAAACCAACAAGACAATCACCGCTGCGATCGTGAATGATTCCGTCGTGGAAAATAACGAAACGTTCTCCGTCACGCTCTCCGCGGCGACTGGCGGCGCGCTCCTCGGTGGAACGAACACCGCTTACGCGACGATCACCGATAACGACATCGGCTTCGGCCTCGCCACCGCCACGCGCACCGTCAGCGAAGACGCCACCAACATCGTCCTCATCGTCAATCGCCTCGGCAATACCAACGGCACCGTCACCGTCGATTACAACTTCGCCGATATCACCGCGACCAACCAAGTCGATTACTTCGGCACGAACGGCAGCCTCTCCTTCACCAACGGCGTCACCTCGCTCACCATCGATGTCCCCATCGCTGACGACACCGAAGTGGAAGCCAATGAGACCTTCAAGCTCTACCTGACCAACCCGAGCGGCGCGACCTTGAGCGGCATCACCAATACCACGGTGACGATCCTCGAAAACGACAGTTCCATCGCCTTCACCACCAACGCCGTCTCCGTCCTGGAAACCGCGACGAACATCACGCTCACGGTGAAGCGCACCGGCGGCACAAACTCCACCGTCAGCGTCGATTTCCTCACGATCGATGGCACGGCCCTGGACGGTTCGGATTACACTTCGACGAACGCCACGCTCACCTTTGACCCCGGCGTCATCACCAAAACAATTACCGTCCCGCTCTCCAACGACAGTCTGGTCGAAGGCGACGAAGCGTTCTCGCTCTCCATCACGAACATCTCCGGGACGGCCGCGGTCCTCGGCGCTTACACCAACGCCACCGTGACCATTCGCGATAACGACAGCGTCTTCAGTGTGCTCACCAATGCGCTGAGTGTTGCCGAAAATGCCGGCACGGCAACGGTGACTGTCCGCCGCACCGGTGGAGTGGTCGGCGCCGCAAGCGTCGTCTATGCAACCGCCAACGGCACCGCGACCGCGGGCTCTGATTACACCGCCAACACCGGCACGCTCACCTTCAAGGCGGGCGAAACAAACAAGACCGTCGTCGTGAAAATAACCAACGACGCCACCGCCGAAAGCGATGAAACGCTCACCGTCACACTCACGAGCCCAAGCGGCGAAGCCACCTTGAGCACAAATGCGGTGACCACCGTGACGATTCTCGACAACGACTTCTCCGTCGGCGACATCGCCGGCAGCGTCGCCCCGATCTCCATCGCCAGCCTCCGCTGGAACGCCGATGGACTCCCGGTCCTCACCATCAACGGCCCGATCGGCGGTTATGTAATCGTGGACGCCAGCAGTGACCTCAACGATTGGACGCAGATCAATGAACAGCCAATCATCAACGGCCTGGTCGAAATCCTCGATGCGGAACCCGGCGACGGCAACCGCTTCTACCGCCTCCGCGCGCCGGAAGACAATTCCGTCACGCAACAATAATTCTAACATCCACAGAATGACGCCGGGGCATCGCTCCGGCGTTTTTCTTTTTCTGTGAAAGCCGATTCGGTTAAAGTCCGGGCGTGGCCCGTGAAAGCCTGAAAAATAAAACGATCCGTTGCGCGGAAATTCTCGCGCGGCTCGACCGCGCGTATCCAGACGCGCATTGCGAACTCAACTTCAGCAACCCGCTCGAACTGCTGATTGCCACGATTCTTTCCGCGCAATGCACCGACAAGCAGGTCAACATCGTCACCGCCGGCGTCTTCAAAAAATATCGTATCGCCGCGGATTACGCGAACGCCCCCCTTCCCCAACTCGAACAGGATCTGCGCGCCATCGGCCTCTTTCGCAACAAGGCGAAAAACATCCAGGCCTGTTGCCGAACCCTTCTCGAACTGCACGGCGGCGAAGTTCCCGCCAGCATGGATGCCCTCGTTCAACTCGGCGGCGTCGGGCGCAAAACCGCCAACGTCGTTCTCGGCAACGCATTCAACATGAACGAAGGCGTCGTCGTGGACACTCACGTCGCCCGACTTTCCGGACGCCTCGATTTCACTCGCGAAACCAAGCCCGAAAAAATCGAGATCGCTCTGCAGGGTCTTGCCCCTCGCGAGAAATGGGCGATGGTCAGCCACTGGCTCATCTGGCACGGCCGCCGCCGTTGTTTCGCGCGCAATCCCGATTGTCCGAATTGTGAAGTGAAGGACCTCTGCCCCTCCGCCTTTCGCGTCAGCAAAATCGCCGAGTAAAATGACCTGGCGAATTCTCGACAGCGGAAAATGCGCAAGCGCCTTCAACATGGCGCTCGATGAAGCCTTGCTGCATTCCGTCGCCGCGCTCAATTTTCCGATCCTCCGTTTCTACGCCTGGACCGAACCCGCCGCGACCTTTGGCTATTTTCAACATTACGCCGAGATCGCCGCCTGGACCAATCTGCGCCCGCTGATTCGACGCCCCACCGGCGGCGGACTGGTGCCTCACGACCACGACTGGACTTACAGCATCATCCTGCCACCGGCGAATCCGTGGCATGAACTCCGCGCCGCCGAAAGTTATTTGCGCCTGCATCAATGGGTCACCGCCGCACTGCGCGCCGCCGGCATCCCCGCCGAACTCGCGCCCACCGCGCGCAAGGAAATCCCCGGCCAATGTTTCGCCGGCGCCGAGCAGCATGACGTTTTGCTCAACGGTCAAAAAATCGCCGGCGCCGCCCAACGTCGCACTCGCGAAGGCATGTTGATTCAAGGCTCGATTCAAAAACTCCCGCCCACCGCCGATCGCGCTCAATGGCAGGAAGCAATGGAGAAACTCACTCCGGAAAAAAGTGAACGCTGGGAACTACCGGAATCGATTCGATTTTTGGCCGAAAGCCTGGCCGCGGAAAAATTCAGCAAAAGCAGCTACAACGAAAAGCGTTGAGTCAACAACTCAGACCGCGCGAGCGCCTTTAAGCGTGTCGTTCACCACATTCACGAACGCCGCCACCCGGTAAGGCTTGGGGAGAAAATGATCCGGCTGCGTCGCGAAATGTTGCACGTAGGATTCCGTCACGGTGCCGCTCAAAAGAATGCTGCGCATCCCCGGATGCAGTCTCTTGCATTCTTCGATCAACTCCAACCCCGTCATCGTCCCCATGACGTAATCGGTTACCAGCAAATCAGGCCGCGCTCCATCATCGCGCACTGCCCGCAGCACATCCACGGGGTCCAGGAACGTGCGCGTCCGATAGCCGATTTCCGAAAGCACCGTATCGGCCAATTGACCGAGCAGGGCTTCGTCATCGACAATGTACACGAGTTCTTTCGAACCTTTGCCAGTAGCGCTCATTATCTGAGTATTTCTGACTATCGGGCTGTTTGGCCCTACGCTCAAGGGAAATTTTTTCATCAACCACGAGACCAGAACTCAAGCCAGGTCTGATTTCGATTGTTTTTCGATTCGAACGCGTTTATCCAATGCCCCTTGGCCGCGGCGCCGCCCCGGCCAAATGGAGTCGATATTTCCAACGTGAACACACAACCCGTTACCCTTGGTTTAAGAAAATCGTTTGGCTTTGGCGACCGCCTCGGTCTCGCCACTCCCGGTCACCTCGCCGCCGCGAAGAAAAGCGATTTTGCCCCGATTTTCGCGCAGCAATCCATCCGCGAAATGGATCGCACCCAGCGCACCCCGGAGGAAGTCATGTCCGCCGCGCAAAAAGCCCTGGCCACGGCCAAATACTCCCAACCCTGGGGCGCCGACGCCGATCATTTAAAGACGGAGGCCGACGTCCAACGAACCGCCGCCGCCGGCTTTTGTTTTTTCACGATCGACCCCAGCGCTTTCGTGAATAACGAGGCCGACCGCATGTCCGAAACGGAATTGTCCAAGCGCCTCGATTCGCTCGTGGACGACGGCATTTTCCAGGAGCCAACCTGGACGCGTTGGTATCTCGACAAAAAATTTCCGGTCGAAGGCGTCGAACTCACCTTCTCGAAACAAGCGCTCTTCCGCGCCGCTGTTAAATACGCGCGCGCCGTCGCCCATTGCGAAAAAATGGCCGGCTACATCCGCGTCGCCTCCGGGACGCGTCCTTACGAAATCGAAGTCTCGGTCGATGAAACCGATTCACCAACCGCCACCGTCGAACATCTTTTCTTCGCGCTCGAACTCCGCCGCCGCAACGTCAAAGTCGTCAGCCTCGCCCCGCGCTTCATTGGCGAGTTTGAAAAAGGAATCGATTTCCGGGGCGACCTCGGCGCTTTTGAAAAAAGCCTCGCCCAACACGTCGCCGTCGCCAAGGCCTATGGACCCTACAAAATCAGCGTCCACAGCGGCTCCGATAAATTCAGCGTCTATCCGATCATCGGTCGCCTCTGCGGCGACTTGCTCCACGTAAAAACCGCCGGCACCAGTTACCTCGAAGCCTTGCGCGCCGTCTGCCGCAAAGACAAAACGCTCTTCGGCGAAATCGCTGCCTATTGCGTCGGCCGCTTCGATACCGACCGCAAGAGTTACCACATCTCCACCACCAACGCCCAAATCGCCGACCTCGCCAAAGTCGGCCCCGCCGATTACGAGCAGCAATACCTCAACGAAATCCCCGGCCGCCAACTCCTCCACGTCACCTTCGGCAGCGTCCTCACCCAGGGAACACGCCCCAACGGCGCGCGCTTTAAAACCGCGATCCTCGAAATCTTGAACAACGACCCGGCCCTCCACGCCGAATTGCTCGACATCCATTTCACGAAACACCTGAGTCTTTTGAACGCAGGTTAAATGGCCACCTCCGAAAAAATTCAGCGAATTCGCGCGTTGAAAGGCGGCCCCCTGCCCGCTTTGACTGCGGCCGATTTCCCCACTGCCCGCCTGCTGGACGAATGCGGCGTCCCCATCATTCTCGTCGGCGATTCCCTCGGCATGGTCACGCTCGGTTACCCAAACACCACCCACGTGACCATGGCCGACATGGAGCACCACATCCGCGCCGTCGCGCGCGCCCAACCCAAAGCCCTTCTCGTCGGCGACCTTCCGTATAAGACCTACGACTCCGCCGCCCAAGCCCTCGAGAACGCCCAACGCCTCATCGCCGCTGGCGCCGAAGCCGTCAAAGGCGAAGGCGGTCGCGACATCCTTCCTCAAGTCCGCGCCATCACCAACGCCGGCATCCCTTTCCTCGGCCATCTCGGCATGTTGCCGCAAAGCGTCCTGATCGAAGGCGGCTATCGAATCAAAGGCCGCGATGAAGCCCAACGCCAGGCTCTCTTCGATGACGCCCGCGCGCTCGCTGACGTCGGCGCCTTCGCCATCGTCCTCGAGCTCGTCACTCCGCCCGTCGCCAAGGAACTCACCGCCGCCATCCCCATTCCCACCATCGGCATCGGCAGCGGCCCCGACTGCGACGGCCAGATTTTAGTCACCGCCGATTTAGTCGGAATGTTCCCGTGGTTCACGCCCAAATTCGTGAAGCCCAAAATGAACGCCGCCGAGCAAATGCGCGCCGCAATCAACGACTGGCAAACCTCCCTCCCGCGCCCCACATGAACGAACTCACCCATCTCGACAGCCAAGGCAACGTCTCGATGGTCGACGTCTCCGCCAAGCCGGTTCAATCCCGCGAAGCCGTCGCACGCGGCGAAATTCATCTCCAACCCGAAACCCTCCGCCGCATCCAGCAAAACGAAATCGCCAAGGGCAACGTCCTCGCCACCGCCCGCCTCGCCGGCATCATGGCCGCCAAAAAAACCGGCGACCTCATCCCCCTTTGCCATCCGCTCGCGATCACGCATTGCGAAGTCCAATTCGATTTGCAGCCGGATCGCATCGTCATTACCGCCACCGCGCGGATCGCCGCCCAAACCGGAATTGAAATGGAAGCCCTCACCGCCGTGAGCCTCGCCGCCCTGACCATTTACGACATGTGCAAAGCCATCGATAAAACCATGCGCATCGAAGGCATCCATCTCGTTTCAAAAACAAAAAAGTAACATGCAGATCCACACCGGCATCATCACCATTTCCGACCGCGCCTCCAAAGGCCTCTACGACGACCTCGGCGGTCCCGCGCTAAAAAAAGCGGCCGAAGGTTATGGCTGGAAGGTCATCGCTGAAAATTTGGTCCCCGACGAAAAACGCGAAATCCAACGCGCCATCCGCGAACAAATCACCTCCGGCTGTCATTTGATTTTAACCACCGGCGGCACCGGCGTTGCCCTCCGTGATGTCACCCCGGAAGCCGTCCGCGAAATCGCCATTCGCGAACTCCCCGGCTTCGGCGAAGTAATGCGCATCGAGTCGATGAAAATTACGAAAAACGCCATCCTCTCGCGCAACCTCGCCGCCGTTGTCGAACGCTCTCTCGTCATCTGCCTCCCCGGCAAACCGAGCGGCGCCGTCGAATGCCTCAGCTTCGTCACCGGCGCGATTCCGCACTGCGTCGAAGTCCTGCAAGAAACGCCGACCAGTTGCTAACCGCTCTCAGCCCAGCCGCTCGCGCAACGCCGCGGCGACCTTGATAAACGCCGCCCCCGCCGGACGATCCGGCCCGGAAATCACAACCGGAATTCCCTTGTCGCCCCCTTCGCGAATTTCCGTGAACAACGGCACCTCGCCGAGGAACGGCACATCCTGCCGCTTCGCTTCCTCGGCCCCGCCGCCATGCCCAAAAATCTCGATGCGTTCCCCACCCGGCGCCGTGAAGTAACTCATGTTCTCCACAATCCCCAAAATCGGCACATTCAGTTTCTGGAACATCCCCACCCCTTTGCGCACCACTCCCAGCGAAGCCTCCTGAGGCGTCGTAATAATCACCCCTCCATCCAGCGGCACCGTCTGGCACAACGTCAACTGCGCGTCCCCCGTCCCCGGCGGCAAATCGACCAGCAAATAATCCAGCTCCGGCCAATCTACGCTGAAGAAAAATTGCTGGATCGTTTTGACGATCATCGGCCCGCGCCAAATCACCGGCGCATCGCCTTCGATCAAAAATCCCATGCTCATCAAATGCACGCCGTAATTCATCAATGGCGCCAATTTCTCGTTCGCGGTAATCGCTGGACGCTCGCTGATCCCCATCATCAACGGAATGCTCGGCCCATAAATATCACAATCAAGCAACCCCACCCGCGCGCCGAGATGCCGCAACCCGCACGCAATATTCACCGACGCCGTGCTCTTCCCAACTCCGCCCTTGCCGCTCGCGATCGCCACGATCCGCTGAATCCCCGGCACCTTATTCTGATTGAAAGCCGCTCCACCCGCCGGCGCCGCCGTGTTGCGCACGTCGATATGCGTCCGCTGCACCCCGGGCAACCCGCGCACCGCCCGATCCACCTCCGCCTTCAATTGCGCCGCCACCTCCGGCGTCGCATTCGTCAACTGCAGCGTAATACTCACCGCGCCATTCGCCGCCGTGATTTCCTTCACCAATCCAAAGGACACAATATCCCGCGAATACCCGGGATACTTCACCGTCTGCAAAACCGCCTTGATTTGTTCTTCCATCAATCCCTCAACTTACACACGTCCAACCAATTTCTCAGTCAAAATCCACTCTCGAACTCCGGGTAGGACAGGCGTCTCGCCTGTCGCGCTGGGCGTCTCGCCCAACGCCGCCCCTAAACCGTCAGCGGCTTGTTATGAATCGCCGTATGCGCCGCCGCAATAAACCCGCGGAACAACGGATGCGGCTGATTCGGCTTGCTCAAAAATTCCGGATGAAACTGGCTCGCGATAAAAAATGGATGATCCTTTAACTCGATCACTTCCACGAGGCGCCCGTTCGGCGAAGTCCCGCTGAAAATAAATCCCGCCTCCTCGAATTCCTGCCGGTATTTGTTGTTAAACTCGTAACGATGCCGGTGCCGTTCGTTCACCACAAACGCCCCATAAAGTTGCGCCGCCTTCGACCCCACCAGCAACTGGCAAGGCTGCGCGCCCAGTCGCATCGTGCCGCCCTTGTTCGTCACATGCTGCTGCTCATCGAGCAACGCGATCACTGGATTCGGTGACGCCGGATCAAACTCCGTCGAATGCGCCCCCTCCAACTTCAGCACATTGCGCGCAAACTCAATCGTCGCAATTTGCATCCCCAAACAAAGCCCGAGGTACGGAATCTTCTTCTCCCGCGCATATTGCGCCGCCAACACTTTTCCCTCGATGCCACGCTCCCCAAAACCGCCCGGCACCAAAATCCCACCCAACCCCTTCAACGTCTTCTCCACGCCCTCGCGCTCGATCGTTTCCGATTCAATCTTTTCAATCGCGACGCCGCAATCGTTTGCAATCCCGCCATGAATGACCGCCTCGTAAACCGACTTATACGCGTCGTGCAATTCAATGTATTTCCCAACGACTCCGATGCGCACGCGATGCTGCGGCGCCACCAATTTGCGAATGATTTCCTGCCAATGCACCATGTTCGCCGGCGGCACATTCAGCATCAAATGTTCGCAAACCAAATCATCCAACCGCTCCCGCTGCAGCATCAAAGGCACTTCGTAAATGCTGTGATCCACATCTTTTTCTTCGATCACCGCCTCATACGGCACGTTGCAGAACATCGACATTTTCTGCCGCAATTCCTTGTTTAAAGGATGTTCGCAACGACAGATCAAAATGTGCGGGGCGATACCGATTTCGCGCAATTTCGCCACCGACTGCTGCGTCGGTTTTGTCTTCAATTCGCCCGCCGCCTTGATGAACGGAACGTAAGTGACGTGCAAAAACATCACGTTATGCGGCCCAACATCCAACGCGAATTCGCGAATCGCTTCCAAAAACGGCAGGCCCTCAATGTCCCCGGTCGTCCCGCCAATCTCCGTGATAATGACGTCCGCCTTCGACTGCTCCGCCAGTTGATGAATGCGATTCTGAATCTCATCCGTCACGTGCGGAATCACCTGCACCGTCTTCCCCAAATAATCCCCGCGCCGTTCCTTGTCCAAAACGGTTTTGTAAACTTGCCCGCTCGTCAAATTGTTGAAGCGCGTCAGCTTCGTGTGCGTGAAACGTTCATAATGCCCCAGATCCAAATCCGTCTCCGCGCCATCATCCAGCACGTACACTTCGCCGTGCTGATATGGACTCATCGTCCCCGGATCGACGTTCAGGTACGGATCGAACTTCTGCAGCGCGATCTTGAGCCCGCGATTCTCCAGCAGCGTGCCAAGCGCGGCCGCCGTCAGCCCTTTGCCGAGCGAACTCACCACCCCGCCGGTTACAAAAATATATTTCATCGCTGTCTCAAAATTTCTTCCACCCGCTGCACGTCTTCCGGAACATCCACCCCAACGCTGTCATATTCGACCCGCGCCACCGCGATCTGGATGCCGTTCTCCAGCGCCCGCAATTGCTCCAGTTTCTCCGCCGCTTCCAACGCCGAAACCGGCATTTCCACCAGTCGCAACAATGTCGCGCGGCGATAACCGTAAATGCCGAGATGCTTCAAAAAAGGAAACGCCGCCAACTGTTCTGCATGCGAACGACTGGCGGCATCCCGCACGTACGGTATGGTCCGGCGCGAAAAATATAGTGCGCGCCCCGCGGAATTGACAACGACTTTGTTCACGTTCGGGTTGTCGTACTCCTCCACTTTTCTCAACGGCGCCGCCGCCGTGGACATTTCATTGTCTGCCAGCAAACCCGCCACCGCATCAATCACGCGCGGATCGATCAACGGCTCGTCCCCCTGGATATTGATAATCGCGTCACATTCCCGCCGCGCCGCCGCTTCCGCGATCCGATCCGTCCCGCTCGGATGCTCCGGCTTCGTCATCTCCACCGCGCAAAACTTCCGGCACACCGACGCGATCCGCTCGTCATCCGTCGCCACCACCACCTCCGCCAGCGAGTACGACTTCTGGCACTGCTCAACCACGCGCTGCACCAGCGGCTTCCCATCAATCAACGCAAGCGCCTTGGCCGGGAAGCGAGTTGAGGCATAACGGGCGGGAATAATTCCAATCGTTCGCACGGATTTGCATCATCCAAAAACCCCCGCGAATGATCAATCTTCAAACACCACCGCGTTTCCCTTCTCCCAACCTCGTAGGAATCGACGGAAGGAGATTCTGACTAACCCCCGCTAAGGCGCGCCCAACTCCACCGCAAAAACCGCCGTGTCCCCGCCGTGATCTTAAACTTCTCCGTAATCCGCAAACCCTCCACCCAAACAATCTCCCCGCCCTCGGTCGTCGCCACAATCGCCCGCCGCCGCTCCTCCCTCGTCACCTTATTCCGACTAAACATCTCATGCAGCGGCCGCTCCGCCCCCCGCCCGGAAAGCTGCACCCGATCCCCCGGGCGCCAAAACCGCAGCGTCACAGCGTCCCCAACCCGCTCCGCATCAAAACACAACTCCCCTTCCCTCTTCGCCAAATCCCCAACCGCTGCAAAACTCCAACGCACTACCACCCCTCCAAACTCCGCCGAATTCCTCTCTCGCAAATTCACCGACTTCGTCTCAGCTCGGCTCCCCTCTCCATAAAAATGCAAACGCCCCTTCCCATCACGCGAAACTGTCTCGCCCGCTCGAATGGAAACATCCTTCCCCACACCAGCCGTCAAAGCCTTCACCAACGCACCCGTTACAGGAATCTTCGCCGCCTCCAATTGCATGCAGACAACTTCGCTTTTCAAAAACGCCGGCAACCTCAAAAAATCGTCCGCCTCCGCCAACCAGGCCTTCGCCGCCGCACGCGTCCGATCGGACAATTTTTGAATTTCCGCGATGCGCCCAAGAAAATCCTCCTCGTAACTCGCCCCAAATCGTTTCTCCAACTGCGGAACCACTTCATGCCGGATTCGATTGCGTTCCGCCTCCAATTGCGCGTTCGTCGAATCCTCGCGATGCGCAACGCCGCAATCTTGAACATGCGCCGCCAGTTCGCCTTTCCTCACCGCTAAAAAGGGCCGCAAAATTCGCACAGCGCCATCCGCCGATGACGCAATCGCATCACGCATTCCGCCCAACCCCGCCCCCTGCACCCCTCGCAAAACGCGCATCAAAAACAACTCGATTTGATCGTTCGCGTGATGGGCCAAAACAATATCCGCTTCGAATTCGCGCGCAGTCTTGGCCAGAAAATCGTGACGCAACTTGCGCGCCGCCATTTCAATCGAAATCCCGCGCGCCGCCCCGCGCACGTCCCCGCGACCGACAATAAATTCCAACCCACGCCCTTCCGCCGCCGCCCGCACAAACGCCTCATCCCCATCGCTCTCCTCGCCGCGTAATTGATGATTGAAGTGCGCAACGATCAATCGGTGCTTCCGCAAATTTCGCGCCGCGAGATCGAGCAGCGCCATCGAATCAACTCCTCCAGAAACGCCGAGGACAAGCGTCGGCTTCGCGTTTAAACGCGCCATCGTTTCCGTAAATTGCCGGCCAAGCGCCTGCACCGCACGACTATCTCACATCCACCGCGTTCGTGGAAAGTCCCAGCGCTTTTACCCGCTTCTCGTTCCAATTCCGCTCGAGGCGCGCCTTCAACACAGCCATCTCCTGATTCGTCACCGCGTTCAGATGTTCCCGCGCCTCCGCAAAATGTCCGGTGTTCATCTCCATGCGCGCCAGGTGGAGAAAAATCCCCTGCTGTTCATCCGTCGTCTTCGCCAGCTTCAACGCATTCGTCCACGCCAGCAGCGCCTCATTCGTCCGCGTCGGTCGGATGCCATAATAAGTCTGCGCATAATCCACCGCCGCAACCAAATTCGTCGGATCCAATTTCAATGCCCGCTTGTAAAGATCGATCGCCTTATCAAAAACCTTTTGCTCATCAACGTTGTAAAATTCCTGCGCGTCTTTCCGAAACAAGTACGTCGTCGTCGCCAGGTTCTGCATGTAGACCGGCTCCTTCGGATTCAGCTCAATCGCGCGCTCATAATATTCAAACGCCTTGCGCACCGGCCCGCGATGCCCGTAATGATTCGCCAAATTATTCCAAGCCGCTGGATTTTTCGGGTCCAGTTCGCGCGCCTTTTCCATCTGGATCACCGCCTCTTCTTCCTCATGGATATCCATCAGAAAACTTCCGTAAGCCAGCCGCGCCTCGATGTGTTTGGGATGCCGCGAAATAAAATCTTCATACGCGTCCTTCACCAGTTTAAAACGCTGCTCCACCTTCAACGCCAGCGTTGTCTGGTCAATTCCCGCTCCCGGCGCCGCCCCTTCAAACGCCTGGTTTTCCTTGATCCATTTGTCCGCCTCCTTCTGCGCCGCGTCGTCCTTCGCGAGCAAAAGCTCATACTCCAGCTCAACCGGATCGTTCGTCTCCGTATTCGATGAAGCCGCCGCGGAATCCTTGAAATCCGATTTCTTCTTCGGATCTTTCGCGACTCCGGAAATGGCGAACGCCGCCAGCAAAAGCGTTAAAAACAGAAATTTCATGTCGCCGAGGCTCGCGCAGTTCCCAACATTTTGCACCACCCTTCCACCGCCTCCGGACTATGCTCAAACGGATTCAAAAGATTCAGCGAGTTCACTCCCTCCGCATCGATAATTTCCCAATCCACAAAATAACGAATCGGATGCGTCTTGAGTTGATGCATGATATGGCTGCGCAAATTCGCCCGCGTATTGGCTGGCGGCAACCGCGTCGCGCTCTGCACATCCGCCGCCGTTATTTGCCACGGCTCCGGCGTATTCGCCAGCGCCAGCCCAAGGCTCCGCGCCGGGTCGATGTGATGAAACTCCAGATCCTGCGCCCGCAGCCACGGATCGATCCACGGGATTTTTTCCTTCTCCACAAACTGCCGGAACAGCCACCGTTTCGTGATCCAATCCACCTTACCCACCAGCGCCTCCGGCGTCTTCGCCAGAGCCGCCAGCGTCTCTTGCCAAATCTCTAAAACGATATCCGTCTCCTCGTCGCGCCCCTTAAATTCCGCGCTCGCCGCGTCCGCAAATTGAAACAACAACTCCACCGCGCTCGCGCAACGCCCATCCGCCATCGCCACCAACCAAGGCCCGTCCGGCTGATGCGACATCCCGCGAAAACTCATCACCGCGTCCGCGAGAACAATCTTCGGCATCCGATCGATCTCCAACAAATCCAGCGCCAGCGAAGTCGTCCCCACCTTCAACAACAAACTCGTCGGGAGCACGCTCGTATCGCCATGCAGCAAATGCAGCCGCCGATATTTTCGCGCGTCCGCCAGCGGTTCATCGCGCGTGTTGATGATCGCCCGATTGAACTGCACCCACTCAAATAAATCGTTATTGATGTAATCCGCGCGCTGGCTGATCTGGAAATGACTGTCCGCCCCCGCCCGCGAAAGATCCCCGCGCAACTCCGCCCCCGGCGTCGCCCCCACTCGTCCCGCTCCAACATACAGTTGCCGCAACGTCAAAAACGCCAGCAAAGAAAGCACATTATTCTCCGTCAACGGCGCCGACCGCCGCACCAGGTAATTCTCATGACACCCAAAAGTCGCGCCGGAATAGTGATCCACATTATTGCGGATGAACCCGACCTGGTCCGCGATCCGCAAATCCTTCACCGCTTGCGTCAGGATCGCGTCGCCCGCGCGATCGTATCGAAGAATATCAATCAGATTCAGGCATTCCGGCGTGCAATATTCCAAGTGCCCCATGTCCACATAAGCCCGCCCGCCGTTAAAAAGAAAACCGCCGTTGCCCGCCGGCTCATCCCAATCCCGCTGGTGCATGTCCGGCAAACCGAAAGCCCGCGACCGCTCAAAAATCCAATTCCGCACCCGACCCACCGCGCTTGCCGGTCCCGAGGGATCGCTTGTCAGGCAACCGTATTCGGTCTCCAGCCCGACGATCCGGTTCATAGACCAACCCCCGCCAACGTCAGCGGCCTAAACCTCGCCTGCCGCGTCGTCGCCCGATCCAGCCAACCAATCTCCACCACCTTATCCTTCAAACTCCCCCTCCATTCCCCGCCAACATCCCCGCTGAATTCCTTATTTTCAACCAACCGCCACCAAGCCTGCAAAAGACGCTCCACCACCGCCTTGCGATCCGACACTCCCGCCAAAACTTCATTCAACCACGCCTGCGCCAGCGCCTCCCGATCCGCATCCGACGCCGCCACCGTCACCTTCGTCGTCGCGATTTGAAACGCCCCATCATAGTGCAAACGCACCACCATATCCCCCTGCTCCTCCGCGCCCAATTCCACCAACAACATCTCAATCAGAAACGGCGCGCTGAAGATTTGTTCAAAATTCGTCTTCAACTGCGGGCTCAAACCAAAGCTGATCAACCGCCGCAAACTCACATCCTCCGGCGCCCGCGTGAACGCCTCCGTATGCGCCGCGTCAATTGCCGCCTGCCGGATCTTTTCGATATCCGCCGGATGCCCCAACGCCGCCAGCGCATGCCGGTCGAACAACTCAAACACCTTCGATTGCCCGCTCCCTACCGCCAGCGTCAAAATTCCATCCGGCAACTTCACCGCAAACGCCGGCGACCCGCCCTTGAGCTGCTCGCGAACATATTCGCGGCGATTCCCAATGGCCTCCAACCACCTGTACGGCTCCTCGGTCATGTGTGCAAAAATTTCGCTTGTTCGTCCGCCCCCAACGTCCGCACGCCGTTCGCATCCAAAATTTTAATCGTCGCAAACGTCTTCGTCTCCGGATTCACCCCGCCCGTTGCCGCGTCAAATTCCGATGCCGTCATCAACACCCGCAAGGTAAACTGCACCGCCTCCGCCAGCGACATCTGCGAAGGTGCCGGTTTCCCATAACGCTCCTGGAAACTGATCACGCTCCGAATCGTCCCCGACCCCGATCCCGACGCCGCATAACCCACCGCCTGGAACTGCGCCCCCAGCGGATCATAAAAATAAATCTTCGGTTCCGCCGGCGTCTTCGCCTGGTCCAACCCCGCGAACAACGGCATCACCACCCCGACCCCCTGCATCGTCAACGGCAAATTCTCCCGCAACAACCGCGCCAGCGCCCGCACCTTCGCCGGCAGGCTCAACTGCTGCAATTGACTCCGCCGGTAATACTCAAACGAAGTCTGCATCACGCGCGCCATTTCAAACGCCGTCGCCGGCACCCCCGCAATCGCCAAAATCGAAGTCGCATCAATCTCGATCACCTTGTCGATGCGATCGGTGACAATGATGTTCCCCGCGGTGGCGCGGCGGTCCCCCGCCATCAATACCCCGTCCTTGAAATGAAATGCGAAAACCGTCGTCGCCTGCGTTTGCGTCGGCGCCGCTGATGCGTCCACCTTCAGCGCGGGAACCTGCCGCGTCGCGAGCAACGACAAAAAATCACCCGCGATTGGCTGGCTCATTGTCCGGTTCGCTGGCGATAACGCTTGGCTTGGTCGGGATCCACCTTGCGCATGCGCTTCAGCAAATCCTCAACATTGGGTTTCTCCACCTTGGGCGAACTTGGCCCCTCGCCGCCGCCTCCGGAACCAGGCGTGGCTGGACGGTTTTTCTGAGCTTGGTCAGGCATAAAATTTACGCGTCCCTTCTTCGCCAGCGTTTGCAATCCTCCGGCGTCCGGGCCGCATCCACGCCGCCAGTATAGCGCACCTTTCCCATTGTCGCGAACATTTCTGAAAAGAACTTTTTTCGTCCAACAATTAACCCTCCGCCCGCAGCGATCGCAAATCCTCCGGCGTCTTCGCCGCGTCAATCACCGCGTTATATCGCCGAATTTCCTCCGGCGAAAAAAGGTCCAGCAACGAAATCTTGATCGGCCCCAACGCCGAATCCACCACGATATGATCCCACTGCGCCGCCGTCACTGCCGTGCGAAATTTCTGCACGCACTTCCCGCGGATCAACGCCCGCGTCGTTGCCGGCGGCTGATGCATCGCCTCCGCTGCCGCTGCTTCCGGAATCGTTAATCGCATCGCCCCCGATTGCTCCAGCCCATAATAAAGCCCCTCCGCAAAATCCAGCCGGTGATACTCCAAATCCAGACTCCGCAACCACGGATCATCCTCCGCGATGTTTTGCGACGCCCGAAAATCCGCGATCAAATTCAACTTCGCCACCCAATCCAGCCGGTCGCGACACCGCATCGGGTCCGTCCCCAAATCGTTCAAAACCTCCTCCCAATCCGCCACCACCTCCGCCCGTTCCGGATCGCTCAAGTCGCACAAATCCCGCACCGCCTTCAAATACGCCCGCTGAATCTCAATCGCGCTCGAAGCCGTTTTCTTCAACGGAACCTCCCACCGAAACCGCAAGTCCCGCGAGATCGTCCGCAACGTCTCCAGCGGCGTGGCCAGGATCGGAAACGCCCGCTTCGGATCGCGCGCCAACGCCTCCAAAACCAGCGCCGTCGTCCCCACTTTCAACCGCGTCGCAAACGGCGACATATTCGCGTCCCCAATAATCACATGGAAACGCCGGAACAACTTCGCGTTCGCGTGCGGCTCGTCGCGCGTGTTCACAATCGGACGCCGCTGCATCGTATCCACACTTTGCAATTCGCTGAAAAAATCGCTGCGCTGCGCAATTTGAAAACCATGCGAAACAAACCGATCCTCATCCTCAATCGCAAACTTCCCCGCCCCCGCAAAAATCTGTCGCGTCACCAAAAACGCCTGCACGCTTTGCGCCAACGCCTCCCACGGCAACGAGCGCGGCAACAGATAATTTTCGTGGCACCCATAACTGTGCCCCATGAAGTCCGTGTTGTTTTTATAAAGCCGCACCGTCGAACCCAGCTCCGCGCTCAGGTGCTCCGCGCACGCCATCAAAATCCGTTCCCCCGCCCGGTCATGCGCAATCATCTCCGCGAACGTCGAACACTCCGGCGTGCAATATTCCGGATGCGCATGATCGTTGTAAAACCGCGCCCCGTTCCCCAACACCAAATCGCTTTTAATCTCCTGGAAACTTAACTCCCGCTCCGCGTCCTGCGCGTAATAATTCGCCTCGTCCGTATCCTGCCGAAGCTCCTGCACGCGAAACCCGCGCATGTCCGCGTGCGGATCTTCCTGCGCATAATCCCACCGCATCCAAACTCCCGGCTCCGCCGCGCTCCGCACCAGCGCGATCGATTCCGCCACCACATCCAATTCCGCCTCCGAATCGCGCGAAATCCCTATCTCCGTTTCCAGCCCAAATTGAATCGGCGTCACCACCCGCCCATTTTCACGCGAACGCCCCGCGAAAGCAAATCGCTTCGGGCTTTACAGTGGCCGTGGTGCAACCACCAGCCACTCAAGCCACCTTTGCCGGCCGCGTCGTCAACGTCAAAAGCCCCATCGCGCACAACGCCCCGCCCAACAACATCATCGGCCCAAAGTTGCTTCCCCCGGTGTGATCCTTGATATACCCGATCAAAAACGGCCCCGCATATCCGCCCAAATTCCCCGTCGAATTAATAAACGCGATCCCCGCCGCCGCCGTCGCGCCCGAAAAGAACGTCGTATTAAACGCCCAGAACGGCGCAATCGTCGCCTTCACCGTCGCGAACCCAACCGTCAATCCCGCCATCGCCAGATACGGATTCGTCATCGTCCCGCCCGCCAGAAATCCCACCGTCCCCACGAAACAAAGCACCGCAATATGCCAGCGCCGCTCCCCCGTCCGATCCGAATTCCGCCCAATAAAATACATCACGATCGCCGCCACCATATAAGGAATGGCATTGATCACGCCGACCATCTTATCGCTGCCGCCCGACAACTTCTTAACAATACTCGGCGCCCACATTTCGTATCCGTAACTCCCAATGTTCAGCAGGAAATAAATCGCGCAAAACCGCCACACCGCCCCGCTCGTGAAAACCGCTTTCAGATTCAATTTATGCCCGCTGCGATCCCCCTCCGCTTCCGCGTCCAGCCGCGCTTGAATCCACAACTTCTCCCGCTCCGTCAACCACTTCGCCTCCTGCGGCCGATTCGGCAAAACCGCCAGCACCACAAAACCCATCAACACCGCCGGAATCCCCTCAATCAAAAAAAGCCACTGCCACCCATGCAATCTCCAAATCCCATCCATCCCCAACAACGCCCCATTGATCGGCGAACCAATCACCCCCGCCGCCACCCCGCCCAACGCGAACAACGCAATCGTCCGCGCCCGTTCCCGCGCCGGATACCAATACGTCATATACAGCAACACCCCAGGAAAAAAACCCGCCTCCGCCGCCCCCAATAAAATGCGCATCACATAAAACATCGTGGCGCCTTTCAGGAACATGAACCCCATCGAAACAATCCCCCACACCACCAAAATCCGCGCGATCCAATAACGCGCCCCCACCTTTTGCAGCATCAAATTGCTCGGGATTTCAAAAATGAAATACCCAATGAAAAACAACCCCGCCCCATTCCCAAAAACCGTATCGAAAACCTTCGGATCCACCGCCAGCGCATCCTGCAAATGCAACTTCGCGAACCCAACATTGATCCGGTCGATGTACGCGATGACGTAACAGAAAAAAAGCAGCGGGATCAGGCGCAAGGTCACCTTGCGCATCGTCGCGAGTTGTTCGGCGCCGCTTAATTCATTCATGGATGCGGCGCAGTCTCGCAAACACCGCGCCCGCTTCAAACAAAAATCACCGCGCCACCACCGCCGGCCCCGCGCACGCGCATTTATCCTTCCGCCACCCCAACAACCGCGCCGGCAAAAACAAAATCGCCCGCAACAAGGCAAAAACCGCGCCGAACGTGATCCCGATCAACCGAAACGGCAGCGACAAAATCCAAATCAGCGGCCACAAAACCAACGCCAAAAGCGCCAGCGGCCAGCACAACACAAACAAAATGCACCACCCAATAAAAGCCAGCATCGTCGTCCCTTTCCATAAACAGAACACACCCGAGGCGCAAAAGTTTCATCCATTTTTTCCAGAGTTCATCAGCGGCTCCCAGGAAAAGTGACGACGATCTATGCTGTAAATGGCCCGCTCGTTCGGACCACCTTCGATTATACGCATCCGATCCTGCTAGGAAAATTACGCGACACATAACTAATATTGTGTTGACACTTTTACAAATATCTCTTATTGATTTCGGAATCCATGAAACGAATATATATTTACCTCACCCTCACTCTATTCACAACCCTCCTATCGGTTTGCGCCGCAACTTCCGTCACCGCGACTGGAACAACTACTGCTCGAAACGCCGAAGATCGGTTTGCGGAGGTTTACAACGTCAAAGACTTTGGCGCCGTAGGCGACGGGACCACGGACGACACTGCCGCAATTCAAGCTGCGATCAATGCGTCTGCCGCCCACCAATACGCCGGCACCATTATCTTCCCGCAGCCACAGTCCACTAACAACTTTTATCGAATTAATTCGACCATCAAGATAACGAACGACTTCACCACGCTGGACGGCATCAACAAATCCACGATCATTAAATATTGCGGCACTGGGAACGCCATCGAAATGTATGGCGGGGCTCAAAGTATCAAGAATCTTTCAGTGTGGGGGTTGGGTGGGGATCATGGTGTTGGAGCCAGCAATGCTCACGGGATCGTTGTTGGAGCGGGCGCCAGTGGGGCTTATTTTGAAAACGTCCAAAGTTGGTATCACGGTCAACATGGATGGTTTTTTACAGGTTCCACGAATCACGGAAACAACACGCACACCTTTGTCAACTGCAGCGGTGCGGAAAATTTTGGGGATGGACTCAACGCCCGCAGCCCGGCAGGTGATCAGCAATATGGAAACGCCATCCGTATTTTCGGCGGTCAATTCTCGGACAATACAGGCAACGGTATCAATTGGAACGCAGCAGCTCTTTTAGTCAGCGGATGCGTTGTGGAAGGAAATAAGGGAGCGGGCATCATGCTAGACTCCGCCACGAGCACGACCTATGTTGGGGGCAACGTCGATATTCATGGCTGCTATTTCGAGGTCAACTTGAACGGCCAAATTCGAATCGTCACCGGCGCGGGTCTTTACGGCGCTAACATTTCGGGAAACTTTATGCAATGGATCGAAGGGTATGGGACGTCCCTCGTTGATGCGCTCATCGAAGCCGATGGGGCTGCGGGTGCCATTCAGTTAACGGAAATCGGCCAAAACACTTACCTATACCCCACCGGCACCAATTTCACCCAAGTCACCAAGTGGGTTGACCTTGGGAACAAACCAACTGGTTCTTGCACCGTCAACACGATGGGCAATCCCTCCCAATTCGTAAACTTGGGAAGTGCAATTACATCTTCGTCCTACCTTCGCGCGGTTGACATGGATACCTCCTCTGAACTTGCGGGTATCCTCACGGATGAAACTGGAACCGGGGCAGCGGTGTTTGGCACCAGTCCGACAATTGTAACGCCAACAATCGCGAGCTTCGCCAATGCAAATCATAATCATCAAAACTCAGCCGGCGGTGGATCCCTCGATGCGGCGGCAATTGGAAGCGGCACAATCGCGGCGGCGCGGCAACCAGCTTTAACTGGCGATGTCACATCGAGCTCTGGAAGCGTGGCGACAACGATCGCGAACGACGCGGTAACAACCTCCAAAATTCTAAATAGCAACGTGACCCTGGCAAAGTTGGCGAACATCGCGAACGGCACTGTGCTGGGAAATTCGAGCGGAGGATCAGCAGCCCCAAGCGCGTTGGGGACTTTACCGACTACAGTTCAGAATAATATCACGCGACTCGGCAGTATCAGCACGGGTATCGGAATTTTCACGTCCCCGGCGGGCACCTACGAGACCCCGATCGACATCGATATTCCGTCAAATACCAGCAGCTACATTAAACTCCGAAACACGGTTGGTGGGACCGACTCGTCCGCGTCCAGCTGGTATCAGGCTGGCAGCGACTATGCAGTGTGGGGATTCTTCTCAACGACCTATTCTCCTTACCCGCGCTTCCAAGGACGCCTCGGGGCTTCCCTTTCCGCTTCTTCGACCGGCATTCTGTTCGATTTCACCTCAAGTCAAAACCTTCAATGGTGGACCGGTGGCACGCAGTACGGGCAATTAGATGATAAGGGCGTGACTCTAAGTGGAACGGCCAAATATAAGATGGCCGCCACCATGACTTCGAGCGGGACCACCGGAAACCAAACGATTAATAAGCCGTCTGGCTCAGTGCGCATCGCCTCCGGAAACTCATCGGTGACGGTCACGAACTCGTGCGTGACAACGTCCTCCATCGTGCTCACTCAAATGCGCACGGCAGATGGGAGCGTTCATGTTTTGAACTGCATCGTCGCAAGCGGTTCTTTTACAATCAATCTTACGGCGAACGCAGGGACTGAGGACGAGATCGGATTCGTTGTCGTCAATTAGGTATTAAGCGGTCGCAGTTCCGTCGTAAGAGTTCCGTTTTCGAACGGAACTGCGATCGTGATTTTTACGTGGACTTGCGCGGCGAGCGAGGTGAAAGCGCCGCCGGGACCGTCCATTCTTTTTTAAACGCTACCCAAGCGGATTCGGCCGCCTACAGCGCCGTCAAAATGTCGACATGGAATTTCTCTTCGGGGAACCCGTCCATTTCTCAGGTCTTTATTGAGCATTCAATAAACCATTGACAACTTAAATACATCATTTAAAGTTTTCAAACAGTCCGACAAGTCGGCTTTCCACCTCCTCTGGAGTCTGGAAATCAAAAACGACCTGTTCGAACACAACTAGGGCCAGTTGCCTGAAGTTCGTTCCCGCCATTCGGGATCAAACTTCATCCAGCTTCACCAGGCGGAAAACCACCGCCCTGCGCCCCGCGTGTTCCTCAGTCGTGGCCGTCTTTTCGGACCCAAAAACCAAAACAGAAAGGACCACCATGAACTCTACAACCAACACGATCAACGCGACCGACACCGTCAAAAATTGGCGAACCGAGCTCGGCATTCCACAATTCCAATCCGAATCCCAATCTCTCACCGAACCTTTGCCTGCCGGAACCAATTGCTACGGCCAGCCCCTCCCCGATACCGCCATCAGCCCCCTCAAAATCCTCTGCAACCGCGCTCGCATCTGCCCGCCCGGCGGCCGCTGTCCCACCCTCCCCGACGCCATCAACTACGTCGAAAACATTCTCCAGCAACACCGCAAACACCGCTCTGGGCAAATGAATCCCTGGACCGGCGACTACTGCGAGTGGAAAAGCCGCCTCGACGAACTCGAGGAAACCCTCCGCCTCTTTCGCGAACTCCAAAACATCATCGCTCCCAAAAAAGTGTCCCACCTCGAACAAAAAAATATCATCGAGTCAAATCGGTACAAAATTTCGCAACATGCTCCAAATAAACAAGATCCGACCGATTCCGCTGGTGGGACAAAAGTGGGACAAAGCGGGACACCCGCACAAACAACTGGGACAAAGCTGGGACAGCCCGGGACAAACGCGGGACAATGCGGGACGCAACCGGGACACCCCACCGAGTCCATAAAGTCCAAACCGTCCATGCAGTCCATACCCGAGCCAGAGTCCGAAACCAACGACGCTATCGAAGACGACGAAACTCCGAACGAAGTCGAAGACGCGGAAGATGACACCGAAGAAGAATACGAACCCACCGAAGAAGAAAAAGAACAAGACGAAATCGACACGGAAAGCCTCTTCGACGACTTCCCTGACGACGAGTCCCGCATCGCCGCCGCATCCGAAGAGTTTCACCAACAAGTCGCCGGCCGCTCCAAATTCGACCAACTCTCCTACGAACAACAACGCGCCATCATCGAAATTCGCAAGACCGTCAGCGTCCGCGCAACCGTCAAATTGCTCGCCCTACCGCCGCCGGTCGGGCTCAACTTCAAAACCGACAAATCCTCGCTCCAACGCTTCACCGCCAGCTGGCCCGAGCGCGAAAACCGCCGCCGCTTCCAGGAAGCAAAAATCGCCGCCGATGCCGTCCTAAATTCCAAAAGCCCCCATCCCGCCTTCCAGGACGCCACCGAAAAATTGATCAAGACCCGACTCCTCATCACCGCCTCCGATCCCAAGGCGAACCTCCAGGAAGTCAGCGCCCTTGTGCTCAACATCACCCGCCTCCGTCGCCAGGCCCTCGCCGAACAAAAACAAAACGAAGCAGACGATGAAATCTAATAAAAGCAAAAGCATCACCAAACCTCCGCGAGGTTCTGGAGACGGATTGCCCCGAAGGGGTTATTCAGCCAGGATTCGCACCGCCGGTTTTCCGATCGAAGCCGGCGGTTCTTCAATCCGCAGCGCCGCGCAGAGCGTGGCGGCGATGTCCGTGATGTAGAATTCGTCGTTGTAGCGGCCCGGTTTGAATGCCTTCCCGAAAAAGAAAACGGGAACGCGTGTGTCATAGGCGTAAACGGTCCCGTGCGTCGTGCCCGTTTTGTTCGTGCCGGCCAGCGAGAACGGCTTGGGCACAAGCATGAGGTCCGCGCCGCGTTCGGGATTGTAACCGTTCATGTAAAACTGGCCGATCTGCCCCGGGGCGCGCCCTTCCAGAAGTTGTTCGCGCGAGAAGGCATTCATGAAGTGACCGGCGCTCAGGGCGAATTCGCGGATTTCGGCGGCGAGGGCGCTGGGGGCGAGATTTTTTTCGCGCAAGGTCTGGTGGTTGAAAAACATGTCGCCATAGGAAATTTTCATCGTCGCAAAAAATTTCCCGCTCCCAAATTTGCCTTCGAGGTGGGTCTGAAGATTGGTCATGAATTTCCCGGCGTCCCAACGATGCCCGTCGAGGCCCATGTCGCTGGCGAACTCCGGAGTGGGCGCAACCCCGTGATCGGCGGTAAGGACAATGTAAACGTTTTCGAGGCCGACTTTTTCGTCGATGTGATGGAAGAGTTTTTCCAACTGCCGATCCATGCGATAGACCTCGTCCTGGATTTCGTGGGAATACGGCCCAAACGTGTGGCCGACGCCGTCCATCGAAGAATACGAGACGCAGAGCATGTCCGGCTGGGCGCCCTGCCCCAGCTCTTCGGAATCGAGCGCAGTCATCGCGAATTCGGTCAGAATCTCGTCTCCAAAGGGAGTGGGGTAAACGGTTTCGACGCCGTTGGTGGACGAATTGATTTTATGGCCGAAAATGCTGTTCGTCTCGGCGTGCAGTTTGCCTTCACCGCGGGCGCCATCGGCAAAGATATAGGCATTGGTGGCGTTCAAGCGGTCCCAGTCTTTGCCAATGTAACTGGCCGGAAGTTTGCGATCGTTAAAATCCTGTACCCATTGCGGAAGATTGGTCATGTAATAGGTGCTCGTGATAAAGAGCCCCATTTTGCTGTCGTACCAATAAGCAGCCTTGGGCCGTTTGCCCGCGCAAAGAATGGCGCCACGATCCTTGAGCGAGACGCTGATGACCTTGGAATTAAAATGCAGGCGCATCTGATCGGCGACCGTCGCGCCGACAAAATTTTTCGGAGACATCGCGCTTTTGTTGGTCGTCCCCACCGCGACCACGTTGGTATCGGCGCAGCAGTAGAGGTCTTTGCCCGTTCGTTTGTCATACCAATCGTTGCCAAGAATTCCATGGAGCCCAGGGCCGGTTCCGCTGAGGTAACTGGCGTGGCCGGGACCGGTAATGGTGGGAAAATAATTGTAACGGGCGAAGGCCATGTAAGCGCCGCGTTCCATAAGCAGGCGGAAGCCTTCATTGGAAAAATGATCACGGCCGCGCTCGAGGTAATCGTAGCGCATCTGGTCCACGATAATCGTCACGACCAGCTTCGGGGTTTCGGCGGCCTGACCCACCAACCGGGCGAAGGCCATTACAATCAACAAACAAAACAAACGGACATTCATGCTATATGGATCGCTGGACGATTAATCAATTCGCCGAGTGACTCCAGCTTTTTAAGACGAATCGGGGGGAAGGTCGATTCACGATGCGGTGAAGTTCGCGTGACGGAACGGCGCGTCTCCGTACTAAAAATTCGTGCCCTTGGCGCGTATCCATGCTAAGATTCCGCCTCTGTCGATCGCCCCAAGGGGTCGGCGACGCAGCAGTTAATGAAACCGGATATTGTATTCTCTCTCGAAAACGCCAGTTGGCCAGCATTGCTGGTCGACGGCTCGGGAACTATTCGGAAGGTGAGCGGCGGGGCCAAAACGTTTTTCGGCGGAAACCTCGATGGGGAGCCAACGTTGGCGGGTTCGATCTGGGCGAAGGAAAACGAGACCACCGCGGATCAATTTATCGCAAAGCTTTCCCGTCAACCGCTCATGAGCGCGGTTTTGAAGTATCGCATGAAGGACGGCGCGGCCAGCGCGCTGAACACTTACATCACGCGCATCGATTCAGAAAAGGGCCCGTATTTTGTCCTGCAGATTTTCCGTCCCGAAGGCCGCGATGGCACAACCGAATCCGTTGCGGCCGCCCAGAAGCAAAAGCTGGATTGCGCGCTGCAATTGACGCGCACAGTGGCGCTCGATTTTAACAACGCGCTGACAAGCATCCTCGGCCACACCTCATTGCTGCTGAGCAAAGTTGACGTTGCCCAAGCCTGGCGCGGTTCGCTGGTCGAGATTGAAAAGTCCGCGGAGAAAGCGGCTGAAATCGCGCATGATTTGGCGGCGTTTTCGCGTCAGGACAAGGACGCAAAAGCCCAACAAGCGGGCAACCTGAATGAATTGATCCGGCGCACGGTTGAACTTTTTAAATCGCCCGCGAACCAGGGCGTTTTTTGGTCGCTGGAGTTCGAGGATAAATTGTTCTCAGTCAATTTTGACGAGGCGAAAATGCAGCAGGCCTTCGTCAAGATTTTGGAGAATTCGATCCAGGCGGTGAATGGATTTGGGCGCGTCGTGGCGAAGACGTTGAATCACGAATTTACCGAGACGTTCCAGGACGGCGCGATCCGCATTGCGCCAGGAAATTATGTTTGCGTGGAGTTTCGCGACTCCGGGGCGGGGATTCCCGCGGAAGTTTTGCCGCGCATTTTCGAGCCGTTTTTCACGACGAAAAACAATCCGGCGCACCGCGGCCTGGGGCTGGCGTGGGTTTATGGGATTGTCACCAATCACGGCGGCAGCGTTGCGGTTTCCAGCCAGGTGGGACAAGGGACGTCAGTGCGCGTTTATCTGCCGGCCCAGCGGAAACTCGTCAAGGATCGCAGCCTGAAGGCGGACGATTTGACTGGCACGCAGACGGTGTTGATCATCGATGACGAGGATTTGTTGCTGACGATGGGCGAAATGATTTTGTCGAGTTACGGATACCGCGTCCTGACTGCAAATAACGGGCTAAAGGGGCTCGAGCTTTTCAAGAAATGTTCGAAGGAAATTGATGTCGTCATCACCGACCTGGTGATGCCACAGATGAGCGGACGCGAGTTGATGGAAAAGCTGCGGCAACATTCGCCGGACGTGAAAATTATTTGCGCGAGCGGGTTCGTCCGGACCGGGTCGGATGATGATGAGACTTACTTGCAGAAACCGTTCACCAGCCAGGATTTGCTGCGCAAGGTCAAGCAGGTCGTGACCGGGGGGTAGTCGTTAGCTACGTTTTCCAGGGGAGCGAGTGGCGCTCGAACTTCGCCGGACCATTGCCCTCCAGCTTCATCAAATAGTAGCCACCATCCTTCAGCATCTGGCAGCCCGCGAGGGATGGGCAGAGCAGGACTTTGAACGGTCGCCAGGCGCGCGCGCGATTGAGGCCGCGCGAGATGCGGCGAATCCCCTTCCCTAAAAAATGGATCGGCGGAAATCCCGAAAGCATGCGCGCTTGCATATAGATGAGCGGCGTATGCAAGTGGCCGATGATCGTGCGCTCGATCTGCGGAAGTTTATCCTGGACGAACTTTTCGCGAGCGAGAAAAGGCAAAGCCGTTGGGTCGTGACAAAACAAAATGATTTTCTCATTCGGGCGCACTCGCTCAAAAATGGCACGCGTCTGTTCGACTTGTTCGATGCGCAACCGCTGCCACTCGGCCGTTTCCTCGGGCAAGAGATCGTGCTGATAAATTTCCAACGCCCAGAGCGAGGAGGTGACGCCGATCAGGACGCGATCCGCAACGCGTTCCTCCCAGGCGGGCGCGATTTTCAATTCCTGCGTCGATGCGCGCCAGCTTTCGAGGCGCAGGCCGCCGATGTTTCCCGCGAGGCTCGACTTTCCCAACTCATGGTCGCCCATGACCAATCGCAACCGTCCGCCAAAACGCACGCGCAATTTTCCGACGCATTCCAAGGCGCTTTCACGCGAAGGGCCATCGGCCAACCCGATGAACGCGGAGTCGCAGGAATAATCTCCGTTCGCGACGGCGAGATCGGGCTCAACGCGCTCGGCTAGAAGCTGGTCGAGGTGGTAATTATGGGCGAAAGGATCATCGAGCCAGATGATGCGCCTCCAAATCCGCACGGACAAACGGACGAGCGCGCTGGTGATGCCGACGTACTCATAATTGACGCGCAACTTCTCAGACGCCCCCGCGTAATGCGGATCGCTCAGGATGAGGACGGTCTGCGTTGGCTTGCTCAAATCGATTCTACCGCATGATCCAGCCGCCGCCCAAAACCAGGTCGTCCTGGTAAAGCACGCAGGCCTGGCCGGGGGTGATTGCGCGTTGCGGGACGTGCAGTTTTACGGATGCAGAACCGTTCGGGAGAGGGCGCACCGTGGCCGCGACGCCGGGATGGTTGTAACGAATCTTGGCCATCACTTCCAACTCGCCCACCAGTTCTGGAAACGGAATCCAATTACAACGTTCAATCGTTAACGTGTCTTTCTCCAAAGCGGTGTCGTCCCCGACGATGACACGGTTGGTGGCGGGATCGAGTTCCAAAACGTAGAGCGGTTTTGGGCTGGAAAGAAACAGTCCTTTGCGCTGGCCGATCGTGAAAAACTCGATGCCGTCGTGGTGGCCCAAGACTTGTCCCTGCTGGTTCACGATTTCGCCTTTGTGTTTTTCGACGAGCTTGGCTTGCGTCAAAAAACGGCCGTAGTCTTTATCCGGCACGAAACAGATTTCCATGCTCTCGTCCTTGTCGGCGGTCTTTAGGCAGGCGCCGCGCGCCACTTCGCGGGTGTCGGTCTTTTGCAAATTGCCGAGCGGCATGATGCATCGGCTCAACTGCTCCTGCTTCAACGAAAAAAGAAAATACGTTTGATCCTTGCGCAGATCCTTTCCGCGCCGGAGCAACGTCCGCCCGGTCTCTTCGTTCTTCTCAATGCGCGCATAATGGCCGGTGGCCACGAATTCCCCGCCCAACTGCCGCGCACGCTCGATGAGCGTCCCGAACTTGAGGCGTTCGTTGCACATGACGCACGGATTGGGGGTGCGCCCGGCTTTGTATTCGTCGGCGAAATATTGAATCACCTGCTTTTGAAATTCCGCCGCTTCATCGACTAAAAAATAAGGAATGCCAAGTTTGTTGCAGACCGAGCGCGCGTCGCTGACCGCTTGCGGCCCGCAGCATTTGTCTTCGGCGCGCGAAACGCAGTCCTGCGGCCAGAGCTTGAGCGTGATGCCGACGACATCGTAGCCCTGCTCCAATAACAATTGCGCGGCCGCCGAAGAATCGACTCCTCCAGACATGCCGCAAACCACCCGCGTTTTTTTCGCTGCGCTTACACTCACAGAATCCGGAACATACGAGCGGCGTTTCCGCCTGTAAAGCAACAGGACTTCGGTATATTCAGGGAACGATGGTTGAGAGTGTTTATATCCATGTGCCGTTTTGCGCGCATAAGTGCGAGTATTGCGCCTTTTATTCGCATGCGCCGGGCGAAGGGCTCGTCGATCGTTTTGTGCGCGCGTTGATCGGCGAATTGGAAATAGTTCGCCCCGAAAAGCCGCGCACGATTTTTTTTGGCGGCGGCACGCCTTCGATCTTGAATTTGCGCCAGTGGACGGAACTCCTGGAAGCCATGCAGCGCCTTGGTCTAACCGGCGTGGAGGAATGGACGGTTGAGTGCAATCCGGCCACGGTTTCCGAGGACAAGGCAAAGTTGCTGCGCGATTTTGGCGTCAATCGAATCTCGATGGGCGTGCAATCACTGGACGAAAAACTGCTCGAACGACTGGGGCGAATTCATTCGCGGGAGCAGGTTTTTAAATCGTTCGAGATTTTGCGCCGCGCGGGTTTTGACAATTTGAACATCGATTTGATGTTCGCGATTCCCGGCCAGACGATGGATATCTGGAAAGCGACGCTGCGCGAGGCGCTGGATTTGGGCAGCGAACATCTCTCGTCTTACGAAGTGATTTACGAACAGGACACGCCGTTGTTCGCGCAATTGCAGGCCGGGGAATTTGACGTCAATGAGGAGCTCGCCGCCGACATGCATTCCGAACTGATCGCGTATGCGGCCGAGCGCGGTTATCGCCAATATGAGGTCGCGAACTTTGCGCGGGATACGCAGGAAAATCGCGCCGACGTCCCGGCCTTTGCCTGCAAACACAACGTGAATTATTGGCGCGGCGGTTTTTACCACGCCTTCGGCCCGAGCGCGGCGGGATTCGTGCCGGGCGAACCACCCGTGCGAACGAAGAATTGGTCGAACACACAGATGTATTGTGAATTGGTGGAAAAAGGTCAGCGGCCCGTCGAATCGCGTGAGATTCTAACGCCGGAAAAACGCGCGGGCGAAATCGCTGCCTTTGGATTGCGGATGAATGCCGGCTGGCCGCTGGAGACGTTTCAACGCGTGACGGGCCAGGACTTGCGGTCCGGCTGGCGCGCGGAAATTGAAGAAATGATCCAGCGCGGCTGGGGCGCGCTCGAAAGCGATCGCTTTAAACTGACGCCCGCCGGCTTGCGTTTCGCCGACGCGGCGGGCGCCGAATTCCTGCGCTGATCAGGCGACCTTGACCTTGAACAATCGCATGCGCGTTTTCACGCGCGTGTAAGCGCTATGCTCACGCAAATCAGCCAGATCGGGATCCTCCGCCAGCCACTTGAAGTCCCGGTAGCCATATTCAATGGCTTCGGCCAGGGCCGCGGCGGCTTCTTCCTGCTGGCCGGTCAGTGAGTAACTGCACGCGAGGTTATAGTGGACCAGCGAATCGTTTGGACGGAGAACCGCCAGACGTTGATCGATCTTCAAGCCCAGCGTAAATTTCCCACGCCGGGTGTAGTCATCCCCCAGGATCTGCAGGGCATCAATGTACCCTGGATCACGCCGAACCAGGCCTTCGAGAAAGCCAATCTCGATATCGAGATCGCGCTTTTCCTGGCGGTTCAGCTTCTTCCTGACAGGCGCTTCTTTGGGCATAATATTGCGTTGCAGGTTTGTCACAAACCGCGCGGCCCAAGTCAAGCCGCACGGCGCACAAACGGAGCAATTCCTTTGCAAGCAAAACATATACCAGAGAATCCCTGATTTCAATATCAGGGCGAACGATTTTTCTTCGCCGCCAACCAACCGGATTCAGCCGCGCGCACAATCATCGCGAAAACGCAGCGAAAACATCGGTAAGTTTGACTCTGCAACCAAATTGCTTAGCCTTCGCGCCATGATTATTGCTCCGTCACTCCTGGCCGCGAATTTTGGGAAGTTCGCGAAGGAGGCGCGCCGCATTGAGAAAGCAAAGGCAGACTGGCTTCATTTGGACATCATGGATGGTCATTTTGTGCCAAATATTTCCTTCGGACCGGAAGTCGTGCGCGTCGTGCGCAAGGAGACAAAACTTCCGCTGGACGTGCATTTGATGTGCTCACGGCCCGAGATTTTGTTGGAACCGTTTGTCAAAGCGGGCGCGGATCGATTGACGATTCACATCGAGTTGGGCGCCGAGAAGGTGAATAGTTTGATCTGGAAAATTCGACAGCTCAACGTGCCGATTGGGCTCGCGATCAACCCGCCGACGGCCATTGCGGAAGTGGAGCCGTTTTTGGATCGCATCGATTTATTATTGGTGATGACGGTCAACCCGGGCTTCGGCGGCCAGCCGTTCATTCATGAAACGTTGCCAAAGATTCAGCAAGTCGCGTCCTGGCGCAAAAAGCGGAATCTTAAATATCGCATCGAAGTCGATGGCGGGATCACTTACGAGACCGCGTCCGAATGCGCGCGGTGCGGCGCCGATACTTTTGTGTCGGGCACTGGACTGCTGAAACACCTTCGCCTAAAATCGGCGGTGGAGAAAATGCGGCAGATTGCCGCGACCGCGCATTGCGCGGACGGAATTACAAAGGGGACATGAGCGTAATTAAATTTGGAACAGATGGCTGGCGCGCAGTCATCGCGGAGGATTTCACATTTCGCAACCTGGATCGCGTCGCGCAAGCCACGGCTGACTTTTGGAACTCCAATCCCGTGCCGGGAACCGAAAAACGCGCAGTGGTCGGTTACGACCGCCGGTTCCTTTCCGACCAATTCGCGGCCCGCGTCGCGCAGATTCTCGCCGCCAATGGATTGACCGTGACTTTGACCAGCGCGCCCACACCCACGCCCGCAGTGTCGTTTGCCGTGAAGGCGCAACGCGCGATTGGCGGCGTGATGATTACGGCGAGCCATAATCCGCCGGCGTTCAACGGATTCAAGCTGAAGGCGTTTTACGGCGGCTCAGCGGAACCGGCCATTTGCCAGGCGGTCGAAGCGAAGTTGGATCAATCCCCCGTGCGCAGCATCACCGACGACGAGGGTCGCAAGGCGAAGACGATTTTAACAAAGGACATTCTCGATCCCTATTACAAGGCGATCAAAAAGCTGGTCGATTTTCCTTTGATCGCGGCGTCGAAGTTGCGTTTCGCCCACGAACCTTTGTACGGCGTCGGCGCCGGTTGCTTTGATACTTTGCTCGCCGGAACGAGCTGCCGCGTGACGACCTTAAACGCCGAGCACGATCCGAATTTCGGCGGCATCAATCCGGAGCCGATTGCGAAAAATTATGGCCGCACGCAGGAATATTTGAGCAAGCATCCGCACGACTTGTGTTTGGTCACGGACGGCGACGCCGACCGCGTGGGCGGCATGGACGGCCGCGGCAATGCGCTTTCCACGCATCAGATTATCTGCCTTTTGCTCCGGCATTTTATCCTCAATCGAAAGCAGAAAGGCCGCGTGGTGAAAGCGCTGACCACCACCTCGATGGTCGATAAAATGTGCGCCGCTTACGGGCTGGAATTGCAGGAGACGGGCGTCGGCTTCAAATACATCTGCGCTGAAATGATCAAGGGCGGCGTGATGCTCGGCTTTGAGGAAAGCGGCGGCATCGGTTATCCCGGACACATCCCGGAGCGCGATGGAATTTTGTCCGGGTTGATGTTGCTCGAACTGCTCGCGACCGAACGAAAACCGCTCGTCGCGCTACTCGGGCAATTGGAAAAGGATTTCGGCCCGCATCGCTACGCGCGCATCGACGCGCATTTCCCCTTGGAGAAACGGGCCGCGCTGATGGAGTTTTGCAAAAATAATCCGCCGGCAAAATTGTTAAAATCGCCGCTTGCCGAAGTGAAGTCCTACGACGGCGTGAAATTTGTGGCCCAGGACGGAACGTGGCTCATGTTGCGCGGCAGCGGCACCGAACCGATCCTGCGTATTTACGCCGAAGCCAAATCCGACTCCGACGCCCAAAAACTGCTGCAAGAGGGCGTCAAAATGACGAAGCTGGTCTGAGCCGCTTGCGTTCCATCCGGAACAACGCGTTGATCTGTTCGCCAATCGGCGGCGCTTATGCACCTGAGCGCCCTTTCAGGCTTTTTCATGATACGGTTCACATTGACTTTTGACTGGCATTTTGCTAGATGATTGGGCGTTCCGCATGGCATTCAAAGAAAGAGGTTTTATGTCGCATGATCGTAGGAGTTTTTTCAAACAGATGAGCGTTGGCGCCGGCGCGGTGGCTGCAGTCTCAGCGGTGACCGCCAAAACGGCGCAGGCAGCCTCGACCGATCAGTTCAGCGCGATTTCCAGCGCGCGTCCCGATCAAATTAAAATATCCCTTGAACTCGATAATACCTTTGCGGGTTATATTCATAGCGTTGAAGGCGGGGATGCCGTGGCGGACGTCGTGACGGAAAAGTTGGGAGGGGATCACCTTGCCAAGAAGCACATTGGCAACGTCAAATACAACGATATTTCGATTACTTTCGGCGTGGGATCGGGCAAGGCGCTGCATGATTGGATCAAGGCTTCTTTTGACAAAGGACATGTCCGGAAGAGTGGCGCGATCATTGCGGCAGATTACAACTACAACGTGCTGAGTGTGATGGAGTTCAACCAGGCGCTGGTCACGGAGTTGGGTTTTCCGGCGCTGGACGCTGCTTCCAAGGACGCGGCGAAGATGACGTTGAAATTCAAGCCTGAATACACGCGCAAAAAGCTTTCCGCGGCACGACTCACAGCGCCGCCGAAAGGACAAAAAGCGAAGGCGTGGATGGTCTCAAACTTTCGTCTGAAGATCGACGGGCTGGAAGGATCCACTTCGCGCGTCAGCAAAATTGACGCCTTCACCATCAAACAAACGATTGTGAAGGATGCAGTTGGCGAACAGCGTGATTATGAGCAGGAAGCGACCTCGGTTGAGGTTCCGAATCTCGCGGTGGCGGTTAATGAATTCGACGCCGGCGACTTTACGCAATGGCACGAAGATTTCGTGATCAAAGGAAATAACGATCAGTCACAGGAGAAGAACGCTACGCTCGAGTTCCTTGATGAAAGTGGAGCGCCGGTGGTGGCAGTCAACTTCAAGCAGTCGGGCATTTTTAAATGCGCTCCGGATAAGATGGAAGCGGGCAGCGAAAGCATCCGCCGCGTGAAGGCAGAGATGTACTGCGAAGAGATGCGCTTCGAGTTCAAGCAATCCTGGGCCTAAGGCCGGACCTACGCCTCGAGCAAGCCGAGCTTCGACATTTTCGCGAGATTTTCATCGAGCGCCTGCGCGAGCAGAGCGCTCGCTTTTGTGTCGTCTGAGAAATCGGTTCCGGGAACGCCGTCCTTTTGGCGGCGCTGATTAATCCCCTGCCCCAGTTCACGCACGAGCGCCGCGCGATCGCGCGTGCCGTCGAGTAACGAAACGAGG
>JADMIO012736332.1_pt1 | contig 92783 bp, 69 predicted proteins | sample 8958161 | NCBI WGS metagenome assembly JADMIO01 (sample SAMN16585339, study PRJNA669376) | soil metagenome | isolation source: Crop rotation soil | place: USA: Cullars Rotation, Alabama | collected 2011
CGCGACAACTTGTCCACGTGGAATTCTAAGCTTAGGATCCCAATGTGCTGGAAAGTCTATTCAACAATTACAGTTGCCTGATGAAAAGATGGATCGCCTTACTATGGAAGAAAAAGCATTTGGAGATTACCGTGAGGGCAGGTTTGCGTGGATATTAAAAGAACCTGTAGCATTTGAAAAAATTATCCCTGCAGCCGGCCAATTGCGTCTATGGGATTTCCACTTTAAACATTGAATGCGCAAGATCATTCTATAACTAGCGTTTTCTAATAAGAATTTTTTTTACAAGCTTCGTTTTGTCTGCGTTAATACGCAGGTAATACAAGCCCACGGGGAACCTGTTCACATTAATACTTGCGTGGGTGTCCGTTGCAACAATTTTTTTACTGAGCAAAAATCTCCCGACTGCGTCACAGAGTGTAACCGTTCCTGTTATACCAGCAGATACTTTAATGTTCAGGGTGTTAAGCACCGGGTTGGGATATATTGTAAAGTCAGGCAAAATTCCTTCAACGGTAGTGTCCGTTGGGGGAACAGCAGGTATATAGGGAGATAAAAAATCACCTGCTATAATTTCCCTCGACTGGTTTGCAGATTCCCATGCCACCGCAAGATTATCCCCACCACTTCCTTCTTTCATAATGGCTTCAACATAATATTTTTTACCGGCCTCAAGCGGTATCGAAATGGATTTTTGGGAAGGATATTTTTCCCATTCTTCCGGGTTTGTCCATCCGTTTACAACAGCAATTTTGTTTTTACTTTCAGCCGTTGAATCAGTGCCAAGATAGAGCGCTGCATAATCATCGCCCGATATCCAGAAAGTATAATTGCCGCTTTTAGGCGCATGAATATACCCAATCAGGCGGCAGCCATAATTGTCACCTGTATTTATTGGGATTTTAAAAGCAGTTTCGAATGATTGACTGGAAGGATAATATGGAAACCGCGGATCATTTATTAAATTGTTTAGCATAGTACCGGGGATACTGTCCCACAACTGTTTTAAAATTCTTCCTTCCCCAAACGTACCAACCTGGATGTTTATTTTTTTGCTGGTATACGTGTATCCTTCATTGCTATATGCCTTCACGTAAATTGAATATAAACCTGCCGGAATATTGCTCCAGGTAATTTCAAATGGCTGTTGTGTTAACACACCTATCTTAATTGTGTCATCATAATAAAATTCAATTTTGGACACCGGAATTTCACTATGATCTTCTGCTTTGATATGTATGTTGGCATTTGCAGAAAATTTTTCGTTTGGAAGAGGTGATACAATATTTACTTCGACGTTCCTGATGACTGGTATCTTAAATGACGAATCTGTTGTCCATTTACTGTAATACGTTCCTTCTGTAGTAACAAGTCCTGAACGGTAGGTTCGGTTGATTTGCCTGGATCCTTCTATTGAACGACAACTGACCTGTACAGAATCATCACCTGCCGGGATAACGGTGAAGCGTGTCTGTAAATAATCCCTGTCCCGGTAACCGAAGCCTTCACCTGCATCAGCATATAAAATTCCTGTGGCATTTCTATTTGAATCCAGGGCAATCAATAAAGTCAGCGAATCGCTAGCATATTCCGCCGTACTTTGAATGTCTTTGCCTGTTGGAATAACCGATCCTCCCTTCAAAAACAGGTCCGGCTGGTATTTATCATTGCGGCTATCCTCACCAACAATAGAAAGTAATCTCCAAATACCTTTTGGCATTGGTGCATCTGTTGCCCATTTTGGTACGATCAGCAAACTACTGCCCCACATAAAGGCCCCCTGTTCATTTCTTAAAGACAGATCTGTTTTATCTGTGAAAAACACGGGTTGCATAACGGGAATACCATTTAGGGATGCATCCCTGAACAGGGTATATAAAAACGGCAGCAAGCGGTAGCGGCGCTGAAGTGCGATACGACTTGCATTTTCTGCTTCAGGCCCCAATGCCCATGGCTCCTGCGAAACAGTATTGTTCGAAGTATGGTTACGGCAAAACGGATAAAATGCGCCGACGGCCATCCAGTGTGCCAAAAGATCAGGAGTTGCGTTACCACTATATCCGCCAATATCAGCGCCACTGAAAGGCTGGCCTGATAATCCCAGGTTCAGCGACATCGGTATGGATAGCCTGAGGTTCGACATGGTTGATGAATTATCACCTGTCCATGTTGCAGCATAACGATGACCGCCTAAAAAATTAGAACGGGATAATACAAATGGTCTTTTACCCGGGTTGGCCTGTAAGATACCGTTACGGCTTGCCTTTACCATAAGCATTCCGTAAACATTATGGTAACGCAAATGATTACCCGCAGGAAGTGAATCGCCACCCCGGTGAAGATTAGATACAGGCATCGTACCACCGGGGCCATTAAATACTGATGGTTCATTCATGTCATTCCAAACTCCATCAATTCCCTTCGACATAAAGTCATTGTAAAGTCCGCCCCACCAATTGCGGGTTTCCGGACGGGTAAAATCGGGAAAGGCACAACTTCCCGGCCATACGTTACCGTTATATTCATTACCGGCGGTATTTAAAACCCAATGATTGCCTGCCTTTCCTTCATCATAAATCCTGTACCCATTTTCTTTTTTTACACCCGGAGCGATCATCCACACGGAGTGGAAATTAAGGCTGTGTAAATAATCATTTAATCCTTTCGGATCAGGGAATAAAGAATTGGAGAAAGTAAATACTTTAAAATTCTGCATGTAATCAATATCCATCCAAATTACATCGCAGGGTAATTTCTCATTCCTAAAGGTTGAAGCAATTTCTTTTACTCGGGTATCAGGGTAATAAGAATACCTGGATTGCTGGTAACCGAGCGCCCACATTGGCGGTAATTCCATCTTCCCGGTTAATGAAGCAAGTGCCTGAACAACTTCCTGTGGAGATTCCCGCTCGATGATGATCATACGAAAAGCGGGACCATCTGAAATTATTTCGATAGGATTGTTCAGTTTAATTTCCTGCCGGTAGGTGTTGTCGGACAATATGCCAAAAGCCGTTCCATCGGTGCGAACGCCAATGATCCATGGGTGCGACTGGTAGAGCCTTCTTCCATTATCCGTGTTGTAATTAAAATTATCTGTGTTCCAGCAAATGACATCTGCACCGTTGCGCCGAAGTGGTCCAACACCTTCCCCCATTCCATAGAGATCAACACCCGAATCATACGAAACCTTTGCTGAAAATTTCCCTGCTGTTTTTTGATACTCCGGGCGCATTGTCCACGAGTCGGGCAATTCAACAACAACCGCTGGTTCAGCTTCCAGGGCAAGCGAAGGCAGGTTGGCCGCAGAATCAAAATCAGCAGGGTAAAACATGGCAATACGGTCTCCGGTGAGATAAGAATGTTGTGCAGACGCCATTTTTAGCGAGAAAAGTAATAAGAGAAGAAGCGTTAGGTTTTTCATGGTGATTTCGGTTGCGAAGGTAGGAAAGGATACTGTTAATCGTGCCCGTGGTATTTGATTTAAATGGTTTTTAGTATAGACAATTTTAGCTTCCTCTCGCTTGATTGCTTTTCTATATTTTTATACTGTTAAACGATAAGCATGCCTTCCAATAAATCTGCGCTCATCCGTTACCGAATAATCGATATGTGTCTGCGTAATACAATGCGGCCATTTCCTTCCAAAGAATATCTCAGGCAAAAGTGCGAGGACACCGTGTTTGGCTTTGAGACCGGCCGGATCTCAACCTCTACCATTGAAAAAGATATTGCCGCAATGAAAGAGGATCAGCAGCTAGGTTATTATGCGCCAATTGAATATGACCGTATCCGCAAAGGTTATTTTTATACTGAAGCTGATTATTCTATCAATGGATTTCCTTTATCCATTGAAGAGCTTGAGGCATTGAAATTTGCCGCAGTTACCCTCTTTCAATACCGCAACATCAGCATTTTTGAATATTTCAAGGAAGCGATCGATAAGATCTATACCAAGTTGTCGTTGTCGGCTGATCCGGATGATCCGCAGATTGATCGTTTTGTCCATTTTGAAAAGGCCGCCGCTGAAAAGGGAATGGAGTGGCTGCAACCTATTTATGCTGCGATCATCGCCAGTAAACCAATAGTCTTTACCTATAATAATATATATAAAAAGGAAGAGAAAGAATTTACGGTCGTTCCGTATCTGCTGAAAGAAAACCAAAATCACTGGTATGTTATTGGCTGGTATGAGAAACATAACTGCTACCTCACCTTTTCGCTCGACAGGATCTTAAAGCTAACTGCTGGGGACAAGAGAGAAAAAATTCGTGCTGATTTTGATCCCGAAAAGTTCTTCCAGTATTCTTCCGGCATCATGGAAGGGACGAATAAGCCATTAAAAATTTCAATCGAAGTTAAAGAACCTGCCAGTAAGCTGTTACTGCTGCAGCCTTTGCATCACACGCAAAAAATTTCCGGAGAAAAGAATGGAGTTGTGCAATTTACACTGGAAGTGGTAGAAAGTCCAGAGCTCATCCGCCAGCTTCTTGCCTTCGGGAGTGCGCTAAGGGTATTAAAGCCCCAATCATTGTTGAATGCAATGAAAGAGGAGGCACTGAGGCTCGTGGAAAATTATGGTGCGAATAACGCTTAAATATAATTACGGCATACATCAGATTTTCTTCCGTCCTCATCCATTTGGGATTTTACAAGCTGGCTGATATCAAGTCCAGTTGCACCTTCACATTCAAGACGCGTAATTATAAATTGATGAGGCTTTACATGTACACCAGGCCCTGCGTAAAAGCCGACCCTGCTTCCATGCACCGGAAACTGTGCATCCAGGCACTGAAACAAGGGTGTACAATGATCATTTGCATAAAAGAAATAAAGACCATTGATCTTTAAAATATTTACCTCGTTTGTTCCACCCCGTGAGCCCTTATTTATTTTTCCCCTGAACTGCCGGATCGAAACGTGTTTTAGACCATTATAGTGAGAAAGTTGGAAATGATCTGATGCGGAAATGGTAAAACGGTTTAGGTATTCTTCCGTTTTATCAAATCCCCACACTATTCCAAAGTGGCTGTTGCAATCGTTTGTGAACCCGAAACAGCAGGTAATGAGGAAATTATTGGAATGATGCAAGGGGACAGAAATATGAGTATGGCGGGCGGTTGCCGGGTCATCATTTTGAATTCTATATTCTCCGCCATCATACTTAATTAATGTTGCCGGATTAAAGAATGACCCCTGATTTTTGCTTTCGAAGTTTATATGTGCTAATATATTATACCTTAAAATTTCAGGTAAGTATTGGATCATCCGAACCCCCATTGCTCAAAATTTTAGTAAAAATGGCGATTTACTTCATAATCTATTTGAGTTGCGGGATTTTATTTCTGATTGGTTACCTCTCCTCAAATACTTTACTAACTGACCAGATAGGTTTGTCTTCATAAAAAATATATCATGAAGATCGTTTCTATAAATACGGGTATTAAAACCAGAAACAGAATTCCGGCGCATAGCCTTGATGCGTGCACAACCGAAAGGGTTATCAATAGTATTGCAGCGCTAATGAAGCGTGCGTTTAATGAAGACCCCTGTGAGCAGGAAAAAACAGACTACCGCAAATATGCACACATAGCTGTAGAAAGCTTTAAAGAAACATTATTGGGCCGACAGCTAATTAAAGAGCATGCAGTTGATGAGTTCTTTTTTGCTTTTGTTGAAGAATCTTTTTCAGCGCTCAGTTATAATTCATGTCTGAAAGCAGTATGACAGTGAATTTGGTTATGCACTTATGAGGACAAAAAAGAATAGCGTGGTTGTGGATTTGATGTAATTTGAAACTTTCGTTTCAGGCGCTGTCTGCTGTATATTTTTAAATATTTGCACTAAAAAAATTATATATGAACCCAGTTATTTTGGAAGTATTTATTCTTTTTCTTTCTATCGGAATTTTTGCAGTATTGCTTTTCCGTTCAAAGCATAACCAGGGCAATGATGAATTGTTGAAAAAAATAAATGATCTCCAGGTTAGTGTATCACAAATGGATGGAAGTCTGAAAAATGATTTCAGGGTAAACAGGGAAGAAAGTACGGTCATCGCGAGAGACAACCGCAGGGAATTGAATGAGTCGCTAAGGGATTTAAAGACGGAGCTTTCACAGGTCCTGCAATCGATCATTCAACAAAATCAAAGTGCACTGGAGCTGATCCATAAAACGCTTGACGAAAAAATTGGTGTTTTGAGCCAGAAAATTGACAATAACAATAAGAATAACCGCGAAGAACTGGCGAAGAATATTACCGACTTCTCGGGTGCGAATGTTCTCCAACTGGAAAAAATCAACAGCCAGGCAAAAGATGACTGCAGGTTGATCCGTGAATCCCTGGTTACTGCTTTTAGAGGGTTCCAGGAAACCTTTGATAATAATATCAGGGCATTTAATGAGCTGCAAAGAGAAAAATTCGGGTTACTTGATGTTAAACAGAATGAACTGGTAAAAAGTACAGAAACCAGGCTGGAAAGCATCCGCGTTACTGTTGAAGAAAAATTAGAGAAAACGCTGAGTGAGCGGCTGGGCCAGAGTTTTGAAACTGTCGGGAAACAATTGATCGAAGTGCAGAAAGGTTTGGGTGAAATGCAAACACTTGCCCAGGATGTTGGCGGGTTAAAGAAAGTGCTTAGCAATGTGAAGATGAGAGGAGGTTTTGGTGAAGTGCAGCTGCGCATGTTACTTGAAAATATCCTTGCACCGGACCAATACGAATCCAATGTCAAAATAAAAACGGGCACTATCGTTGAGTTTGCGATTAAGCTTCCCAATCCTGATTCAGAACGCAACCAGGTTTGGCTGCCAATTGATGCCAAGTTTCCCCGGGATGTTTATGATGCTTTACAATCAGCCTATGATATTGCAGACCCGGTAATGATTGAAGAGGCGCAAAAAAAACTGGAGGCTACCATAAAGAAAATGGCGAAAGATATCTGTACCAAATATATTGATCCGCCCTTCACCACAGATTTTGCCATTCTCTTCCTTCCGTTTGAAGGTATCTATGCAGAGGTGGTCCGGAAAGCAAGCCTCCTTGAAGAACTCCAGCGGGAATGCAAGGTGATCGTAACGGGGCCGACTACACTGGCAGCGATCCTGAATAGTTTACAAATGGGATTCCGTACGCTGGCTATTCAAAAACGCAGCAGTGAAGTATGGCAGGTGCTGGCAGCAGTTAAAAAAGAATTCGAAACGTTTGGCGGAATGCTCGGGAAAGCGCAGTCCAATATTCAAACAGGATTAAACCAGCTCGATGACGTTATGGGCATTCGCACAAGAGCTATTCAAAGGAGGTTAAAGGGTGTAGAGAGCCTGGGGGAAAAAGATGCAAAGCTGCTCCTGGAAGAAGATTCGATAGTTGAGGGAGCTTAGGGCTGCCAATGATATTAATATATCTTTTTGAAGTTCCTTTATTTAGGGTTTGATCCGTACCCTTTTTCAAACCTTAGGGAAGGTATCTGTCAAGTTTATTAGGAATCAGGTAAAAAATTGGTGTCAAAAAGAATATCCCAATGCTTACCTGCGGGATGTAGAAGGATATTAAGATGGCAACAGTATAAACAACAGGCGACACCAGGAATAATACTTTCGCTTCTTTCCTTACTTCAGGCGGGCAGTCCCGGGCATGCAGCGAAGGTCTGCGTAACCCATACAGCCATTGGATGTATAAAGTAATATTACACAACGACAGGTTTATCCCGTACAACATGATCGCATACCAGTTAAGCGTATTCGCCGCCAGGAACCTCGTGCTGAAGGGCACAAAACAAACCACCATATAAAATAATACACCGAGAAAAATAAAGTAGCGGTTGGTTTTGGCTATGTACTCAAATACCATGCGGTGGCCAAACCACATAATCCCAAGAATAATAAAGCTGATCAGGTAACAAAGCAATTCGTGCCACACCAGGTCGAGCGCATTCCAGAAATCACGTGCAGAAGATCCCATAACAACCGGAAGCTTGATTTCAATTACCAGGATCGTCATTGCCACGCTGAAGATCCCATCACCGAGCGCTTCAAGCCTGGCGGAATGCATGGAAAGTTTATGGTGTTCTTCAGGAATCAACACTTGTAGATTACCATTCTAAGCTAAACAAAATCCCGGATTATTTTTATATGCGAACATCTGGCAAGCAGTCACACATTTTACTTCGTGGTAAGGTTACCGGTAATCCTAAACTTTTTATTGGCCTGGATAATCAGGTGAGCTCCGGCTTTGATTTGTTGTTCCCTGTCTAAAATACATGCTCCGTTTGCCGGCGGGTCTATGATGATGGTAGCATTACCGGTTAATAATGCTGGCGGAATAATTTTATTGGTCCAGTTATTTGCATCAGTCCAATTTCCATTCCCTGAAAACGTATAGCTTGCATTTGCAGCCCAGTATTCATCTGCACCGCAATCAACTATACCGGATATACGCTGCTGCAGGTCTATATCCATTTCTGTTTTTGCGCTAATAAAAGATGGATTCCCGGCATCAATAGCAGGTGATGTATTTTTAAGATGGAAATCAGGATTTGGTAAAATGGCGTTTACCAACTGTGGGTTTGCAACCTTTGAATTGTTATTTGTTCCCGTTCCTGCTTTAAATGCAGAAAATGATGAATAGTTGCTATTATTCCAGTCTGTTTCAAAGTTATTTGGATCATTATCACTATAAAATATATTGTAATCGAATTTTAACCCCGGTTGTCCCCGCTCCGAATAAGCCAGGATATCCTGGTTGGAGAGATAAAAGATGTTGTTTTCAATAATGGAGTTTTCGCTGTAGCTCAGGTAAAGCTCGCCGTTGCCATCATTTTTAAAATCATCTTTGAAACATGTATTGTTCCTGATAATTGCATGCGTTACTTTTCCTGAACCCGAAGGGTATTCGTACCCGCCCATAGCAATCGCCGCTATTTCATTGTCATAAAAAATGTTGTTGCGAACAATAATGCTGTCTGTTGTTTTGCCTACATTCTCACAACCTATCTCAATGCCATACCCGTTGTGAAAGGAAAGGTTGTTTTCAATAATAATATTCTTTCCGCCATCCACATAAATTCCACCCGAAGTTGCATACGGTGAAATGCAATGGTGAGCTACGTTATGCATGATCAAGCCATTGCGTGCCTGGTCATTGCCTGCATTAGGACTGGTACCCTCATGCCCGATAGCGTCGATACCAATGTTGGTAATATCATGAACCAGGTTGTGTGAGATTTCAAATCCATCCACGTTGCCATTAACTGCTATTCCTTCACTGTAACCAAGCCGGCAATTAAAAAGCGTGTTATTGGAAATTTTCAAATTGGTGACCGGCGTTGAAGCATTTGAACCATATACAATAATCCCCTGTGCATTTGTGCCGGAATTTACGGCGGCATTTGGGTTTGCAGAAAAATGGATGTCATGGATCGTGCAATTTTGTATGGTAATCTTATTGCCTGTTCCATCAACAAGAATGCCTTGCGCATCTTTTTGAATATTATTTGAAATCTCAAGCCCATCGATTGTAACATTGGAGCGGTCTGAGATCGTGATCATCGCGTCCTGTGAAGTGATCCCGGTACCAACCAGGACAGGCGTATTCAATACATGATTACGGATATAAATATTGGATTTGCTTACAATGATCTTTTCAGTATATGTACCGGAGAGCAGGTTTAATGTATCATTCTTATTGAGATGGTTAATTCCATATTGGATAGTCTTCCATGGAGTAGCGAAGGTTCCGGAGTTAATATCGCTCCCTGCTGAAGACACGTAATAATTAACCTGGGCTACCGCAACTGTTGTGATCAATAACAGGAATAATAGAAGATGAATTTTTTTCATGATGCCCGGCTTATTTTATTTGATGGGGTTGCAATATACTTACTAAAAGTATTGTACAGGCTTGCTTACAGGCCAAATAAAAGAATATTAAAGGATAATCGACGGGAGTTAATAATGCCCTTAAATTTTACATAATTCTAACCTCAAGTCAGTAAGAAAACATTAACACTTTTTGAATAAACCCCGGCAAAATTTTTCATTCCTAAAATAAATGGCAAATCACGCAAAACATAAGCCCAGTATTTTATTGTTCCTGGTCGTGATAATAATCGTGTTCGGATATATGGCATTTTTTTATGCGCTGATGAGATTTACCTGAGTCGAGAGTCAATACTTTTTAAAATAGTGCGTTGTCCGCTTACGGCTTTGAAAACCAGAAATCGATGCTTCTGATCTCTTTAATGGGAGGTCCTTCTTTTTATAATTCCACCCGATGCTTCTTTAATACTGCTGGCAAAAATAAATGCCTGCGGATCTACATCGTAAACAAGGGTTTTTAAGCGTCTCAATTCGAGCCTGGTGATGACGGTGAAAATAATATCACAATCGGTTTTGATCTCAAACTTTCCAGGAAGGAACCCGCGTTCGCCCTTGTAAACGGTTATTCCTCTGCCCAGTTTATTTACCAGCTGGTACTTGAGCACTTCACTTTTACCGGAAACAATTGTAACGCCGGTATATTCCTGGAAACCTTCCACTACGTAAACTATACAACGGGTTGCACAGAAATAAGTGAGTATGGAATAGAGGGCAGATTCGATCCCGAACTTAAAGCCCGCAATGCAAAAGATAATAATGTTTATACCAAGGATAATCTCGGTAATGGTGAATGATGTTTTTTTCAAAGTATATAACGCAAGTACATCAATGCCGTCCAAAGCGGCCCCGGCTCTCATAACAAGCCCTGCACCTATGCCCAAAAAGACTCCGCCAAATATGGAGATCAAAAGCTTATCGGCTGTGATAGGATAATCGGGGATTACAGAAAGACAAATACTTAAAAGAATAACGCTGATAAACGTACGGTAGGCAAATTTTTTGCCTACAGAAAAATAGCCAATAAAAATCAGGATAAAGTTCAGCAATAACAAAACAACCCCGAGATCAAAATGAAAGATCTCATGAATCAGCAGCGAAATCCCCGTAATGCCTCCATCAAAAAAACGGTTGGGAACCATGAAAAGTTTTAATGCGATAGCTGCGATAGCAACACCAAATAACGTCAGCACAATATCCTGGATCAATTCAAGCCTTTTGTTTATATGGCCCGATGTTGCATAACCAAGCCTTGCTTTCAATTGCTGTAAAGTATTTTTCTTTAACCCTTCCAGGTCAGCAATCGCACTATTTGTAAAATAATGATGTGATGATAAAAAATTAACCTGCATCATTTCCCATTCAGCACCTGATCTTATTATACCTATGCTTTTTAATTCATTATACAATTGGTCGGATTTTGCAGCATACTGGTCCGTACCCAGGTAAAATAAGTCGGCATCGCACAGAATCTCGCTCAACTTGTCATGAGGGGTCTGCGGATATTTGGTAGCCATGATCATGTCGCATATCCGTTCTACCTGGTCATTTGAATAATCGAAATCCGTTAAATACGTCCGGGCCATTTTACAGGCATGGTCTTCGTGCTGCTCGTGGGATTCCAAAAACCCTGCATCATGCATAAGTGCCGCTGTCTTCACAAGAACGAGATCGTCCCCGCCTACATTTTCTTTACGGGCAAGCTTTTCTGCCGATGAAATCACATCCAGCGTATGTTGTAAGTTGTGGTAAGTTAAATAGGATGGCAAGCCGGTTTCCAGCTTCGGAATTAGGAATGAGTAAAGCTGTTCGTAGTGCATACAATGAAATAGGTTATTAATTTAGCCCAATCGCCAATGAATTTAATCATGTTCCCTGTATCAGCAATCATCTCTGCATCAAATTCATTTTTATAAAGAAACCTGCGAACCTGGATTATTTTGAAAAGAGGTAATAAAAAGGTTAACAGCTAAATATGGTTAATTGCTATAATCCAATTTTTTTTAAGAGGATCCTGAACCGTGGATCGGAGCGAAGGCTTTGAAGCTTCGGATCAACAGGCAGGCTGCATAAAGATTCTTCGTGCATTTCATAACTCTTTTCCAGCCATTCAAAGGCTTTATCTGTTTCCTGCATTGATGCATATATGAGAGCCATCCCCCGGTAATCATTTGCCGTCAGTTCATCAACTGTTACTTTTTGAATGATCTTTTGGGCATCGCCAGTTCGTCCTGCGGCAGCATAGATCTGCGCAAGCGCTATGTCCGCTTTTACTGTATTCCCGGTTAAACGTCCCCACCGTTCATTTTCAGCAATGGCATCTTCAAACATTTTTTTGCCTGTATATGCAAGAGACAGTAACCTGTGCGCAGGGACAAAGGCAGCATCAAGCTCAAGCGTTTTCATCGCCATTTCAATGGCTTCGTCATACTGTTCGTTATAATAATACAGTATTCCTTTATCTTTTAATATGGCCGGAGAAATAGGGTCAAGTTCAATGGCAAGACTTATCTCGCTGAAAGCTTCCACGGTTCTGCCTTTGTAAAAAAGCCATTCGGAGAACCAGTGATGGCCTGTTGCATAATTTGGTCCCAGTTGTATTCCACGTTTAAATTCTTTTTCAGCATTTAGCCAATCCCATTCATTAAGCATAAGAGAAACAGCCAGTGAAATATGCGCTTCAGGAAGAGCGTTGTCAATCTCAATAGCCTTATTTACCGATGAGGTAATTTTTGGAACAAGTTCCCGCCGCGATATATTTGTAAACTCACCCATCAGGCTGTATGTGTCTGCAAGTCCAGCCCATGCCAGGGCATAATCCGCATCTTTTTCAATGGCCCTTTCAAAATAACGGATGGCGGTTTTCAGGCTGTCTTCATTTCTTTTTTTCCAGAAATACCGGCCCTGTAAATAAAGCTGGTAAGCTTCCGTGTTATCTGTATACCGTTTCTGAAGTGTATTTTTTTCATCACTTGTAAGCTGCAGCCTTAAAGCTTCGGTAATTTTTACAGATACTTTTTCCTGGATATCAAATATATCGTCCATGGTTCCCCGGTAGTCTTCTGTCCACAAATGAATATCATTTGCTGCATCTATAAACTGGGCAGTTATTTTTAGATTTGCCCCCTGTTTCCGGACGCTTCCCTCCATGATAAAACTTGCACCCGTTTCCATACCGATGGTCTTAATATCCTTACTGCTGTTCTTAAACTTCATAGACGTTGTACGGGATATGACCTTTATGTTTTTAAGCCTTGATAAATTTGAGATTAGTTCTTCCGTAAGTCCGTCACTGAAATATTCCTGGCCGGCTTCATTGCTCATGTTTACGAAAGGGAGGACGAGTATGCATTTGCCGGGGGCTTTCTCGCCTTTACCTTCAAGACCTGCTTTTTCAGGAATGACAATGCCCTCGTTACTTATTGCAAAAATTTCTACCTGGTCTTTTACGTTCTTCAATAAAAACCTGCCCAATGAAACCGCGCTGATCTCTTTCTGGTTTTTAATGTCATCATACACTTTGCCCGAAATAAAGATGCTGCCTGGTACAGCAAATGATTCGAGCCTTGAAGCAATATTAACCCCGTCACCATACATCGTTTTTCCTTCCAGGATAACATCGCCTGAATGCATCCCGATCCGCAATGGTACGAGAGGTTCTGATCGCATGTGGAGTTGTAAAGAAAGTGCAGCGTGTATGGCTTCGATGGTACTGGGAAAACTGCACATGGCGCCATCACCATTAAAGGTGATTATTGTTCCATGGTGAAGAACTACTTCAGATTCCAGTTTGTTTTGAAGTTTATCGCGAAGCATTAAAGCCATTGCTTCATCCTCCTGCATCATTGCTGTATAGCCGACGATATCGGCAAACATGATCGCTGCGAGCTGGCGGGATTGAGGCATATAAAAATATTAACTACGCAATGCTCTAAAATACAAATACCTGTTATTAAAACCTAAAGCCAAGGCGACGTCAATACAGTAACCGGGTTCCACAGGACGGAGAAAAGCAACGCTTTTTTTGCGAAAACTAACGGTCAGTTATTGACTCATGCTTAGGGTTGCAGGTATTGAATGCTATTCATAATTATGAGTGGGCAAAAGGGTTTTCAGTTTCGGGCGTATAAATGAACCTTCCCGCCCCGGGCTTTGGTTTAATATAATTGGTCAAGTTAATGCTCCTTGTGAAACCGATTTAAAAAAACCGGGCGATATTAATGTGTTAACGTCAGCTTAAAGCCGGGGTTGACAGTGAATTTCGCTGCAGGGTTAATCAGGATACTTCTGCAGAAAGCATTTGAATTCAAGACCACGGTTCCGGAATTAATAGTTACATCCATATTTCCATCAGGAACCACGAGGCAACTCCAGTTCAGGGGATTCTCCCATGTTGAATCAATAGTGCCCTTCCAGCTATTCCTGAATGCAAGGGTGAAGGTATTGCTGTAAGCTCCATCAACCAGTGCCCGATAACGGTTACCATACCACGAAGACGGAACATTAACCAGTTGGAGCGTGATGGTATTGGCTCCGCTGTAATTGATATTATTGGTAATGTTCGTGAAACCTGCGTTGTCCACACTCACCTGCCATTGATAGCTTACTCCCGGTTTATTTGATTTGAACGTAGTATTACTGTTGGGGCAGGGAGCAGCCCCTGTAAATTCATACGCCCCTATATCTATTTTATTATTGAAGATCCTTGCACTTCCCAATATATCAAAATTGATACCTGCTGCATCTGCATTGCTGGCCGTATCGATAAGCGAAGATCCAGGCGTAAGCTGCAATCCATCATCATTGGTAAACCATACATTATCTGGCCCTTTAGGATTTTGCCAGTTTACAAATGGAACTGTGCCTGAAGGAACATTGTGTGGGGTTGTATGAACCGAATAGGCCGAAGAATAAGCAACATCGAGTGGGTCAGGCATGAATGAACTACCATTGTGCCAGTACCAGTCAGAATTTGCGTCCGAATATCCTTTATATCCATTGTACTTAAAGACGCAGTTTCTTATAATTGGTTTCGGAGAATTAACAATGTAAGGGTTGTCATTATACAACCCGACTCCATGAATTTCTCCTGCAAGGCCATTGTTTCCAATGAAGTCACAATTTGTAAAGGTTGCCGCCGGGTTATTGTCGAGGTATGCACCGGCACCACTTTGAGCAGAATTTCCGTAGAAGATAGTATTTTGAACAACGGAATTATTGCCGGTATAGATTCCGCCACCTAATGATGATAAGTTATTCTCAAAAACAGAGCTAATAACACTGTCAGGCCCCGACACTGTTCCGCGGCTTGAATTATTTTTCATAAATACGCACCGGTAAATATTGCTGTACCCAAAAACCGCACTTCCTTCCAGTGCATAATTTTCCCTGAACCTGCAATCACGAATATAGGTTACGCCGTTAATTGCTCCACCCCTGGCATTAATTGAATTATTAAATGCTTTTTCAAAAGTCAGTCCGTCCGCAATGCTTGCTCCCCTTAATAGCGTGTATGTGTTATCGGTAGAATCACCTTGTTTGCCGATCTCACCGCTTAATATTGATGGATACAAATCTGCATTTCGGTCCGCATCTGATGGATTTCCGTTACCCGGATAACCACCCATGATCACAGCTGGTCTCAAGAAAAGGAATGAGCTGTCTCTCGAACGTACAGCAGGTTTATAAATTCCAGCGGCCACCCGGATGGTATCGGCACAACTGTTTTGAACAGCCGGACGAAAATCCTTATATGCGTTTGTCCATGACGTACCGCTGTTATTCCCTGTAGCTGAAGGATTCACATAATATGATTTATTGGTGGTCACGGCATTGGACTGGAACTCATAGGCGCCCATATCGACGACGCCATTGAAAATTCTTGGATTGGATACAATGTCAATGGTTGTTCCTGCAATGGCACTGTTCAACCCTTTATTGATAGCCGGTGAACAAGAGCACAACGCAAGCCCATCATCATTTGTAAAGTAAACACCATCATTACCTGCAGGGTTTGTTACATCAACAAGCCGTGGATCTACTCCAATTAAATTTCCATCAACGCCTGTTGTCCCGATGCCATTAGCTATTGAATTTTTAAGGATCGTTTTTGATAACGCATCATTGTTACCAATGCCACCGCAAATTGTATTGATGCAGGTAAGGGTTGTAGAATCGTTGTTTGAGATTCCATCCCGGATTGTGCAATTAATAACAGTAGGGCTGCTTTTTATATTATATAATAAGCCTCCTGACGCAATATTACCAACTGCAATGCAATTGATTAGGGTAGGATTGCTATAGCCCTGGCTGAAGATTGCACCGCGGCCATTGTCTGATTTTGAAGCAATAAAAACACAGCTTATAAAGCGAGGACTCGAACGGTCATTGTAAAAAATACTGCCATCCCCGGTGGTATGGGCGTTTCTGAACTCGCATTTTGTGAATGAAGGATTGCTTTCATTAAAGTTTCCAATACAACCCATGTTGTTGCAGGAAGCGCTATCGGCAAAAAGCGTGTTGGAAACTTCAGGGCTTGAGTGATCATTATACATATCTAACGCACTTCCGCCAAATGAATAATCCGGCGTCACCAGGTTTCCCAGGAACTTGCAATTTTTTATGATGGGATTGCTGTTGAAGTTGGCCATCGCACCGGCAAAATTGTTTGCACGGTTATTCACAAACGAACAATTGTCAAACACCGGGTTTGAGCCGTCGTTGTAAACAGCGCCGCCGTAATAAGGCGTTTGCGTAGCAATATACGTGGCATTGTTTCTGAATAGGCAGCGGAGAAAATAAGGCTTTGCTTTGTTGAAATTCGCAACGGCTCCGCCTCCCATCCCGACATAGTTTGCAACATTATTCTCAAAAACACAATCTTCAAACCTTGGCCTGCTTGAATCAATAATAAAAAGCCCGCCGCCAAAATCTGAGCTATTGTCTGTGATCGTACAATTGCGAAAAATTGCTGAACAGTTATTGGCAAGAAAAATGCCGCCTCTCGCGGGACTGAAGGTTGCTTCTGCTCTTGTGATAACAAAGCCATCCACAATTGCGGTACTGTCGTTTGTCCTTCCCCGTATGATCACATCGGATCTTTGCCCATTTCCATTCGGAAGGTCACCGCTTAAGATCGTTTGATTAGCGACAGGATCTCTTAAAATATTTGAAGGATTGCCAGTATTTGGATAACCACCGAGGAGCACCCGTTTATTTTTTAACCAGAACGATTTTGTTTCGTCGTTATCTGAAGGATAATAAGTTCCTGCAGCAACTTTTATCGTATCAGAACAACGATCGATTGCAGCTCCAAGATCAGTAACGGCATTTGCCCAGCTTGTGCCCGACCCGTCACCAGTGGCAAGTTTGTTTACATACAAAATTGATGGTACAGGCTGAAGTGCAGATTGCACCTCATAAGCGCCAAGGTCTGCGTTTGCTCCGAATATGCGTGGGTTCCCAAGTATATCTTTTGCAACTCCATTCACCGCTGCATTAGTACCGGCGTTCAGAGCCGGGGAACATGGATTAACGAGTTGAAGCCCGTCATCAGCTGTAAAATAAAGATTATCTGCGCCGAAGATTTTTGAAGTATCCCTGAACACAGGATTTTTTGATAACAAAAATTTATTCCCATAATCATACACCTGTGTTATTGTATTCGCAATTGCTGCGGTTGAATTTTCGAGTAGGATCTCACTGGAATCTATGCTATAGGTTAAGTTGCCAATCAGTTTCTGGTTATTGAAAAAGATAGAATTGCTGATCGTGAGCTTTGAATTATTGCTGGCTGAAATTATTTTGCTTTGATTGGTTGAGTTGGATACAAAGTCGCAGTTGGTAAAGTTTGCCGAGCTGTTTTTATTTTCAATGATGCTGATATCGGGTAGGTTGTGCGCAAAAATGCAGTTATTAAACCGGGTGTCGCTGTTGAGCTCATTAAGAATTACAGAACCGGTATAGTTACCGTTGTCTGTAAAAATACAAGCGGTAAAAACCGGTGAACTTTGAGATATGCGTAAAGCGGAGCCTGCTCCTTCTGCGGTATTGTTCCTGAAAACACAGTGTTTGAACTGCGGTAAGGTGTTTTGGTAAAGGCTGATTGCTCCGCCGGGATCCGGGTATGAGTCAGCTTCCTGGATGATAAATCCATCAAGTACAAACCTGTTAGCCCCGCGGATGATCACCGGTATATTGTCGGAAGGGCTCCCAGACCCGATTTCACCACTCAGGATTGTTGGGTTGATTGACCAGTTTCGATCAGCATCCAAAGGATTACCAGTGTTGGGATATCCTCCCATTAATACAATGGAATCCTTCATGGAAAAATAGTTTCCACGTAAAGTGCCTGGTTTATAAATTCCTTTTGCAACTTTTATCGTGTCGCCATTTCCGGCAATGTCCAATGCAGCATTTAAACTGTTGAAAGCTGTTGCCCATGAAAAACCATTTCCTGACGGCGGGGCTGATGGATTTACATAAAATGAAAAATTTGGTCCGGGAGAAGTGGGTGATGAAATATTGATACTGTAGTCTTCGGTTTCACCATTCACAGCGAGGTCGCACAGGCGGCTGTATTGCGAATTGGCTGTTCTGATCCGCAGTCGTGTTTTGCCTGTCAGTGATTTGAATGAAATTCTTAGGTAAGTAGATATCGTTGTTTTGGCGCTTCCCAGGATGATCGTCTCAAAGTCTTCAAATGTTCCGTTATGGTTGAGATCTATCCCGGCGGTAATATATCGGGTGGCTGATGTATTATTTGGGTTTAAAGTAATGGTAAGGGGAACATAGGTGCCAGCCTTTACATTAGCAGCAGCAAGTGAACTGCTGTAGTCGCCATAACCGTTGGGACTGCAATCGGATGGGTTATTTATGTTACTAATTGATATGCCATTAATGCCGAGGAAATCGTAATAGCCGCAGTCTGAGGGCGGAGGTGTGCAATAAATTTGGGCATTTACTTTATCAGTGAAAAGTGCAAATAGCAAAAAAATTATGCCCAGAAAATAAAATTTCATCGTAAAATGTTTGAAAAAATAACACACAAGTGCAAACAGGGAATTGGCCTGCAAAAATGCAAATTATTTCTTCATTTACACAAAACCTGTGTGGGGGGCGTGCCCGAAATTTACTCCATTTTAAGAGTGAGCGGATAAGAAAGAACTTAAAGTTTTAAAACTGAATCATTTACTATTCTCGCAGAATTTTATATAACGTAATGCATAAATAAACCCCAACATTTTTATTGGTGCTGTTGTGTGTGGGTCGTACCCAAATGTTCTGGGTAACGGCGACCAAGAATTAGTTTCGGCCGGGATTGAACCGGCGACATAAGGATTTTCAGTCCTTTTCCGCCCCGTGCGGATACCGCACGATTTCGATTTAAAAAATTAGAAACAAATATTTTAACCTCCTCTCTGCCACGACCGGTTTTTAAGAAGGTTTCCCTCTTCATGGCTTCAGACTTTGTTTCATAATTCTCGGTATGAATTAAAACCCATGGACGATACCTCAGAGTAAATCCTTTGGATTCAGTGAAATTATGCTCGTTCATCCGGCGAATGATGTCAGCCGTAAATCCGACATAAGTCTTAACTGATGAAACAGAATAAAGAATATAAAGCACGTACATAAAATAAAAAGTCTCCGATGGAAATTCAGAGACTTTTTGTGGTGTGGGCCGTACCCGAACTCCTTAATTTCATTTTATTCCATTTAACCTCTATTGCTTTACAGAATACAGTTCCAGCAGACCTCACAGTAAACAGACATAAAAATAAAATTTGCTAAAATAAAATAATTCCTTGCCCCTATTCTTGCCCCTTTTTAATAATATTTACTATTTTGTATCAAACTTCATTTTCTATGTCGAGAACATCAACAGGGGTTAAGTTCGTACTAAAAAATCCTAAAGCACAGAGCAGTCCGGTAAAAGCAATTTTTTGCTATGCTAACGCTCAGATGTATTATTATGAGAGGAAATTGTCCATCCCTACCAAATTTTGGAACAAGACTGCACAGAAAGCAAAGGAGACAAAAGCATTCGAAGGATATTCTGAGTTCAATTCTACCCTAAAGGCAATACAATCTGCAATACTCGATTGTTACAGGAAATACAAGAACGATTTTTCAACCGAACCACAGGTTGAAGAACTGCGCAACCTTGTTAAGATAAAGCGTGGCGCAAATGTTTCCATTGTCAAGCCAATTGAATTGATGGAATTCATTGATCAGTATCTTGAGGATGTAAAGGCGGGAAAATATGTGAACCAGGCAAGAGGGACCAAGATCGCTCAAGTGACTATTCTGACTTATCAACAAACAAAAAAACTTCTTGAGGCTTATGGCAAGTACAAATCCTGCAGACTAAAATTTGCGGATATAGATACACTTTTCCATAAAGACTTTAATCATTTTTTATCGAAGGTCTATAAGAGTGAAGAAACGGATGCCCACTTAAAAATAAATACCATTGGAAAACATTTTACCAACATAAAAACGTTTATGAATGCCGCAATAGAGAGGAAATTGACAACAAACGAAATGTTTAGGACAAAAGCTTTCAAGGTTATGAGAGAAAATGTTGACAACATAGCATTAACCGAAGCAGAAATAAGTGCATTGGAGTTGCACGATCTTGCTGGAAATAAGACTTTAGAAAAAGTTAGAGATTTATTCTTAATAGGCTGTGATACTGCTTTAAGAATATCCGACCTCAAGAGACTTAAGAGGGAAAATATTATCGAGGATGGGGGGAAAGAATACATAAAAATTGAAATGAAAAAAACTGCAAAACCGGTTATTATTCCCCTAACACAAAGGGTGAAGAAGATTATCAAGAAATATGAAACTGCAACAGGAGATTACTTTCCTAAAGCTATATCAGATCAAAAGGCAAATGACTATATTAAAGATATTGCAGTAAAAATTCCATTGCTGCGTGAATCGGTTGAAATTAATTGTACCGAAGGGGGCCTAAGAGTTACCAAATCAGTTCCAAAATATGAACTGATAACAAATCATACAGCCAGAAGATCTTTCGCTACCAACTGGGCTCTTAAAGGAATACCATACCATGTAATCATGAAAATAACTGGGCATAAAACGGAGAAATCATTTAACCGGTATATTAAGATTGGTGAAATGGAAGGCGCCAAATTATTTGAGTTGCAGATAGGGAAGGTTAACATGAAGGTTGTATAAAATTAAAAGCAATTCCCTTTACCAAAAATTACTGCGATGGGGATTGTATTAATTTCAAAACAGGATTTAGAAAAGCAGAAAATATTCAATAGAAAATTTTTTCATGATTGACAGCCACATATTTAAGTGTTAGTGGCAAATCTGTAGAAAATCTGAATAAGCAGAAAGGAAACTCAATTTTGCAGGTCACAGCTACATTAATAATAAACATGGACGGACTTCAAGAAATGATATTTTTAGGTGAAATTGTGCTACAAACAAAAATTGCACAAAGAGCTTATGAGCGCTTACAGGCAACTCATAACAATTTTGACCACATTGAAGTATGGTCCTCAATTCAATCAATTCTTGTAGCTGCTGGAAACGTCTCCAAGATTCTTTGGCCTCAAAAGAAAAATGAGTTACGCGGTGAAAGGTTACGACAAATTCTTAAAGTAAAAAATGATAATCCCCTTTCTAATCGGGAGTTTCGAAACCATTTCGAGCACTATGATTCACGAATTGAGGAATGGTTTAAAAAACACTCTACTGGGGCATATATTGATTTGGCGATGAACCCGTTTCTGAGAGAAGGTACATCCACCAATACTCATCGTGGATATAATTCTTTTAATAATACATTAGTATTCCGGGGTAAATCTCTTGACTTGACTGCAATATTGGAAGCGCTCGAAGAGATGCGCAATAATTGTAAACCTCATGTATTGACTTAGAGACAAGAAGAACTGCCACTAACAATGGTGGCAGTTGCACAACTACTTTTGAAAAAGCAAATAAGGCCGGGTGTGCAAACCGGTTTTGGTTTTCAAAAATTTATGAGTGTGTGGCGGTTTTGGCGATAAAAGAAAGCTGGTGATGTCAAAAAGTAAAAACAAAGACCTTTGCAGGTCACTTTTATTGCCATTGCTTCGGTTTTTGTTTTCCGCTCTTTATAATTCAGCCATTTCTTTATATTATATGCGATAGATGCTCCTATTACAAACTTGTTGGCAGCTTCTAATCCTCTTGTCCATATACGCCTTACACTCATAAAATTTATCAGGGTGCCAAGAACGGGCTCAACCGTAGCCTGTCTTCGTTTCTTCATCCCTTTGGCATATCGTGTTTGCAAGCGCTTGTGCATCTCATCATATAAATGTTTGTCAGTGGTCGACTCTATTTTTTTGTAATCTGCTTTGTTACCTATACATACCTGTCGCAACGGACAATTTTTACAATCAAGAGAACTGCTGCGGTATTGTTTTTTATAATAACCTCTTTTGTCCTGGTACGTCTTTTTGTAGGGCAGCTTTGCCCCTCTTTCGCACAAATAATAATCTTCTTCCTCATTGTAAGTAAATCCTTCCCGCTCTGCTTTGTATTGTCCAAAGTTGGGTATATATGCTGTGATATGCTGGTCAATGCAACTCTGTAAAGCCTTACCGCTGCTGTAGCCAGTATCGGAGGCTATTTCCTCTACGGTTAAGCCATGGTACTCTAAATTACTGATCGTATTTCTAAGTACCTCCGGCAGGCACTCACTGTCACGCCTGTCTGCTAAATGAGCTTCAGTATTGGTAATGATATGACTCCCCATATCCACTGACGTTTGCATGCTGTAGTTTAGTTGCCGTGGCTTGCCTGGCTTTACGCTTACTCTTGCATCACGGTCAGTAAGGCTGTAATGGGTATGATTGCTGATAAATTTTGGTCTGGCTTCTTCCGTATCGTTACCATCGGTACGGTTTGTTAATGATTTACCAGTGGGCATCCCCTTATATTCCTTGCTCTTCCAGGTGTGATGCCTATTTGTATTGTCATTGCGACTTTTCGTTATGGTGTCACTATCCCGGTCATCCTTCATTACATTGGCATGTTGTTCAATTTCGTTTCCATATTCATCCTGCTGAAGTTCCTGAAGGTATTGTTCACCATCTGCAATGATTTCCTTTTCTACCAGGCTGTCCATACTTGCATTGGCTTTTACATAAGCACTGTCTATTGCCTGACGCCTCCCGCTGAGCATACCTTTTTGTACACAAAGGCCAAGTACTTTACTGAACAGTTCTTTAAATACATCTTCGCCATATAACTGTCGCGTACGGCTCAGTGTACTATGCCACGGAAGTTCTTCATCCAGATCATATCCCAGAAAATATAAAATATCAAGCCGCATCCGACTGTGTTCGATGATCCTTCGGTCGCTGTTGAGATTTTCCAGATAACCAATCAGTAGTAATTTAAAAAATACCACCGGGTCTATGCTCTGCTGTCCTTCCTTACCATAATACTTTTTGGTACTGCGATAAATAAACTGAAGATCCAGCTGTTCTCTTAACCGGCGATAGAAATTTTCTGCCGGTATCCTTTCGCTTAATTGAAAACTAAGAAAAAGCTTTTCTATTAATTGCTTTTTTCCTTGCATGAAATCTAAATAGCAAAAACTATTCAGATTATTGGCCCGTTAACATGGTGTGCATATTTCAGTTGTGCAACAAGCACAATGCATTGCCGCAACGGTGGCTTGACATTCAACTTCTCTCCTATTAATCTGTATTCAGCTTTGGTTGTGGGTGGACCGCAGGCTGACACAGCATCAATATCACCGCTGCGGCAATGCTCGACGTTGGCTGCAAGGCTGCCACCTGCTAAAAAATTCCGGTCTTCTTATACGATATTCAATATTCGTAAATTGCAAGTCTGAAATTAAAAAGTGACAAATATTCAAGATGATTTCCTTCAAAGGCAGAAGTTATTGCATGAATCCTCAACAGAATATTCTGCCCTAATGATAGGCTTGCATGCGCTTTCATTAGATTTTGAATTTTACAGAAGAATACCTTTTGGCAGTTCGAGAATCACAGATATCCATGAAGAAATTAGACATAGATTGGGTAGTTGCGAATTTCAGTTTGATCAGTTAGTTCGATATCTAAATGATGTTCAATTTAAAACTTACTCACCTGATAGTATTGTAAAAAGCACACCCCTACCTTTATTGATGAAGTCCTACCAAACAAAAGTTAGTTTTCTAATTGAGAATATAATTTTTAATATCACTGCATTATATGATTATTTCTCAATTTTAGTCAATTACGTTATTGCAAAAACCGATGATACGCTTGATTGGAACAAGCTGCAAAATTTTGCAAGAAATAATACGGGTGCTTTCTACAACAATAATGCTGCAGAAGTAAAAAATATACTTCTCGAAATTCACAAATCATTTGTCGACAAATTATACAAATATCGGTCGGAACTAATACACAGAAAATCCGATGTAGTTAAATGTGATGGTTCGCTTGATTATAAAAATGATAGAATAAACATTGAATTCTATTGCACGAGTAAACAGCTTGACACATTTTCAATTACGAATGATCAGACAAGAAAATATTCCATAAATTATTTGGCCAAGGTCATCTTTGATCAAAGCATTATTTATATTATAAAAATCATTCGAGCGCTGAGAAACTTTCAACTCAAATTAGAAATTGATGAAAATAAGCCAATGCAAGGGGCGTTTCAATTAGATGAAAACAATAAGCCCATCTCTTCAGCTGGACCTTATTGGGCTCTTTTCGATAGCATTTTGATTTTTAAATAAAATTATTGGTTCAGAAAAGTGAACAGAAGCCCTGCAGTCAACGAAGCGTTTTTGTGCAATGCGGGCAGATGGACCAAAGTCGAGCATTACTATAGCTTAGACGACTTAACTTAAACATCAGAAGTAGAGCCGAATTAATACCACTTTTTGAAAAAGTTTCATACTTTCCTTTCCAGTAATACAATTGTTCTCTTAAAAAATGCTGTAAAAAATGCCGCGGATAAAGGAAAGGGAAAAATTTATACATGAACCTTCGACCCATGAAATTTTTATTTGTTTAGCATCAATGCCATCCTGGTCAACAGTTTTATTGGAAAATGTAGAGAATAAAGATTATCGTCAATTTTTGAACTGGCTTATTGAAAAGAATTTTTTTAAAGGAAATAGGGGGAAGGTCACTATAAAACAAATGGCTGCTGAGTTTGGAATGAAGGTTTCCAAGATTTCAAATTGGCTTCCGAGGATTTATGATGATATAATTGAGCTAAACTCTTCCAAGCCAGAACTTTTCTCTGAGAATAAACCATTAGTTAATTTCTTCTTTAGCTATCATGACAGTGACGCAAGTATTAATTTGGGAGTTGACATGCTGCCAAGAGAGTATGAGGATGTATCTTTTTTCTTCATTAAAGCTAAAATTGGAACAAATCGTTTTTGGGTGAGTAAGGTTGAACATGAAATTCATGATGAAGGAGTTGAAATAACAATTTGGTTGGAAGGGGGATTCTTAAATAAATATAGAGAATTGGCAGTTAATGAAGCATTGTTTAAAGGTTGGATCGGTTTAACAGATCAGTGGGAAAAACGTCCTTTTGAAATTGATGAAATTCTCTTGAAGCATATTGGAAGATTTAGATAGCTTAGCGAACTATGGAAAATGAACTAAATAAAGGGGAATTTAAAATCCTTTCCATTGACGGCGGAGGAATTAAGGGGCTTTACTCCTCAACAATTTTAAGGCACCTCGAAGAAAAGTATGAATGTAATATCGGGGATTACTTTGATTTGCTTTGTGGTACTTCAACAGGAGGATTGATTGCTTTGGCATTATCACTCAATATTCCAGCTTCAAAAATTTGCGAGTTCTATCGTTTGGAGGGGCCAAAAATATTCCCAAAGCAAAATAAAGTTATAGGTTTTCTGAAGCAAGCATTGTTGAATGGAAAATACTCTGATATCCCGTTAAAAAAGTCTCTACATCAAATTTTTGGAGATAGAAAGATTGGAGAAAGCAATAATCTATTATGTATTCCCAGTTATTCCATCACATTTGCAGATAATTATGTCTTCAAATTTGATCATGAAGAAGGAGAGTTAAAAAGGGATAACAATATTCCTTATGTAGATGTTGCACTTGCAACGTCCGCAGCTCCTACGTTCTTCCCATTGGCTGAAATCGAGGCTTTCAAGAGTAACCAGTTTATAGACGGTGGGGTTTGGGGAAATAATCCAACGTTGACAGGTTTAATCGAAGCGCTAAAGTATTTTGTCCCTTCTGAAAAATTTAGCTCAATTAAACTGCTATCAATCAGCTGTATAAATTTATACGATGGCAAGGGCAAGTCAAAAAGACAACGGTCCTTTCGCCATTGGAAATCCGATCTTTTTCAAACTTCAATTACTGGTCAAAGCAATTTTACTGATCATTTCATGAAAAATATTGCGAACTCACTAAAAGTGCCTATTGATTATGTTCGAATTCCGAGCGAGAAAGTGGCATCGGCACATGAACACCTTGTGCAATTGGATGTGGCTACAAAACCAGCTCTTGATTTGATTGAAGAATATGGGAACCGTGTCGGTCTTATTTATGAAAAACAATCAAATATTGCTGCCTTTTTTCAATCAAAAAAGCTTTATGAAATCCCGAAATTAAAAAATTAATCTTTATGGCTAACTGTCATCAACAATTTACTGATTTTGATTCAGCTCTTATTTTAACTGACCCGAGAAATAGAGGTCTAAAAAAATCAAGGAAAGCTCTAAGAGATAGAATAAGAGAATACTTCCGTAAGGAACTTCCAAAAGAAATTAAACCTAAGTTTTGGAGCCAGGGATCTTTACCAATGGGTACTGCAGTTAATCCAATTCCAATAGAAAAAACAATTAACGGAAAAAAAATCATACTGCTTCATTATGATGTGGATGATGGAGTTTATTTTATTGGTAGCGAAAAAGATAGAAAATCTGTCAATACATATCATCAATGGATCGTAGATGCAGTTAAAGGACACACCGAAACTGACCCTATTGATAAGGATACATGTGTAAGAACAATTTTTTCAGATGGGCATAATATTGACCATCCAATTTATTTCGAAAAAGAAGGAGCTGTTCCGCAACTTGCGCATAAGGCGAAAGGCTGGATTGATAGCGATCCAAGAGAATTTGTAAAGTGGTTTGAAGGCAAGGCGAGTGCAAATCCTCAATTAAGACGACTTGTCCGATATTTCAAAGGATGGTGTGATTACCAAAATTTTTCCATAGGAAACAAGAAGATGCCATCTGGGCTTGTTATGACTATTTGGGTTGTTGAAAATGCCGTTTACAATGACAGGGATGATGTTGCAATGAAGGAAACGATCGCCAAAATAAAGAATATGACTGATGGTCAACAAAAGCTCATGTGTAATAGGCCGACGACTTTGAAAAACGAAAATTTGCTGAATGATTATAAGCACACTGACTTTTTTAGAGAAAAACTTTCTGCTTTTGGCATTAGTGCAGGCCAGGCGATTAACGAAGGAAATCAAAAGAAGGCTTGTGGAAAATGGCAAATTCATTTTGGAGACAGATTTTCATGTGCATATGCCAAAGATGAAGATGAAAATGCAAAAAAATTTACTTCGCCGGCTGTTGTAACTTCCAATGCAAAAAGCGCTTAATGATAGAATTTTCAGAAGCCGTTGAAAAAGCATTTAATGAATTGCAATTAACTGAAACGATTTCCATTCTTAATTTAGATGAAGTCAGAAAACTAAAATTTATTAAGTATGGACAAGTTTGGAGATTGGAAACTGTAATATTTGATCCAGATAATAATGCTAATGCAATAACATTTTTATTAGCTTTTCCGCACGACTTTCCATTTGTATTACCACGAATATATTTAGCTGAGGAAGATTACAACAGGATAAAATACATACCACACGTAGATGTAAATAGGTATATATGCTTGTTTGACGAAGAATCAATAATTCTCGATTCTGAACAGCCCCATTTAATTGTACAATCTTGCTTAAACCAAGCTAAAAATATTATTGAAAATGGTTTAACTAAACAGAATATTTCGGACTTTGATGATGAATTTTTAGCCTACTGGAAAGATCAATATAATCCAAAAGACCATATCATTCCATGTCTTACTGTGATACCTTCAAGCACAGAATTACCACAATTCTTAAAGATTTTTTATTTAAAAAAGCCTTTTTTAAGGTATTCAATGATCCTATATTCCGAAGATCACCAAATTGAATCATTAAAATCATTTCTAATCGACGCAAAATATGATGGAGCCGAAGAGGAAGTGTTTTACTTAGGAGAAATGAATGCTTTTGAACCTCCATACTTTTATTTGAACATAAACATTCACTCACTGATTCACGATAAATTCCAGGAATCCGAAAAGGCCTTTACAACCTTTATAAATCGTAGTAGGACGGCAAAGATTATTGTTTTTTCCAAGCTGATTAATAAAAAGCGTTTGTTTTTTGGGTGGAAACTTAATCCATTGAATTTGCATAGAAATGGTTTTAGAGAAGGGATGTTAACGCCATTGCAAGTATTTAAAACTTTTCAAAGCAAAGACCCTGTTGTTAGATTAAATTTTGAGGAATTCACAATTGATCGACTTCAGCAAAGGACAGATGGGCCGGTACCTCAAAACCAGAATCTTACATTAACCTTTGCAGGACTGGGAAGTATTGGGTCAAATGTCTTACATCATCTATTAGTTTCGGGAATAAATAACATAAACCTAATTGATCCTGACTATTTAACGTTAGAAAATATAAACCGCCATCTTTTGGGCTTCGAATACCTTCATCAATATAAATCTTCGGCTTTAAAATATTATTTGCAGTTAAAGAACCCTTTACTTAATGTGAAGGATTACGAATCTTCGGTAATACAGATCATAAAAACTGACATTGGCGTTCTGAACAGCGCAGACTTTATTTTCATTGCAATTGGTAAGTATAATGTTGAAGAGTACATCTTTAATTGCCTTCAGAATGGATTGATTACTAAACCGGTCTTCTTTTTTTGGGTGGAACCATTTTTATGCGGAGGTCATTGTCTTTTTGTATTGCCTGATCACAGAATAAATTTTTCTGATTTGTACAATGGCGGTTTGTACAAACAAAATATTCTGGATGATTCAGAATATAAAGATCAAAGTCGAAAGTTACTCTTTAGAGAAGCTGGTTGCCAAACATCGTATATGCCCTTTAGTCAGAAGAATATTTTGCTATTTTTATCCTCGTTGATTCCACATGTGTTTAAAATAATTGAAGAAGTTCCATTTCAGAATTTAAAATTCACTTGGAAAGGAAATAAAGATGCTGTCGAAAACAATCATTTAAAATTATCCCAATTCAGTCAAAATATTCAATTCGAAAATTTGATAATTGAAGAGCTAATATGAACATAGAATTGGACAAATACCGAATTGTTATCCATCGAGAGGCTTTGACTGTACTTGGTCATTTTACTCAAAGAGAAAAGGATCAACCTGAGGCTGGAGGGATTATATTAGGTAAAATTATTTCGGACCAAATTAATATTTTAAAGCTATCTCCCCCGACTGAGTTGGACAAATTTGACAGAACCAATTTTGAAAGACATCGTTTATCTGCTCAGATCGTAATAGATTACGAGTATATAAACAGCTATAAAGAAATGACGTATCTCGGCGAATGGCATACTCATCCTGAAAACCATCCAACTCCTTCAAATTCCGACAGAAATATGATTATTAAGCAATTTTCTAAAAATTCAATCCATACAGACTTTCTTATCTTGTTGATTAAAGGGTTAAAATCATTGTATGTTGGGATATGCACTACAAAAGGGTTAGAGTTTAAGACAACTACAGCTTTTTAAATTGATTTTAAGAAATCGAGTCAAGTTTGAAATTGAAATCTTTACCTACGATTACAATCGCAGCAACATTTGAGCGATCATATTGTCCCTCGATTACTTTCTTTGTAGTTAGATCAATGCCTACTGAGTTGTTATAGTCTTCCTCAGCGATTTTATAAGATAAAAGTTCTTTGTCATCATTTTTAATTTCATTGCTTGACATATCCGTGATTGTATAATACAAATGATTCCATTTTTCATCTCCTGAACCATCAAATAGCGGGGGCATAACAGGAACGGTCATGAGTTTATAATGTCTTATATCATCGCTGTTAAATGGTAAGAATATCTGAAACATAAAGGAACCATAGAATAAGACAAATGAATGAGTTGTGGCGCTCAGATTTTCATCAAGTTTTCTAAATAATAGTGCAAATGGCTGTTGGTAAGCATTGGGCAGTCGATAACAACATAATGGCAAACGCTTAAATTGAGAAATCGGGTTCTCGGAAAGCAAAAACTTAAATGCTTTCGAATACTTGGGAACGTCTGCCTCACTTATTAAGCTCAGGGCCATCTTGAGAAAAGCCCTATACACATTTATTGGAACATAAGGCGGTTTCGTGTAGAGTAGGGTGGTTTGGCCTGTAATGGGGTCATAATTGAATGTGGATTCTGAATTCTTTCCTTCAATCTTTATTGCCTCAAAGGAATCCAAGATTTTCTCCTTAGAGCCGATTAAATCCCTGGACAAAAATCCAGGCATCTTTTTGCGTCCCGGTGTTCGAAGAATTGTTCTTTCAATTCCCAAATAATTCACCAAATCATTCTCATATCTACCGAACTTATTATTACATTCATCACACTCAAAATCGGAAACTAAAAATTTATTTCCCAAAGCATAAGGTATTATGTGAGCGTCATTTCTAAAGGTAGCTTCACCTCCCCTTCGACCACAAAATCGGCATCTTCGCTGGCTTGCCAAAGCCAAGCCCTTCATCTTCTGTTCAGGGCACTCAGCAAACTTTTCCTCGACATAAACATTAAAAAATTGAGCAGCTTGCTCGCAATATTTGGCAGGAATCTTTATTGTGACCATAGCACTTATTTACTTATGCAAAGGTACTCGAATTGAAATCTGATGTAATAAAATCGTGGTAACTTATTTATAACATGTTTGTAAATTACTTGAAAACTTAACACTGATGGAAAGTCCTTTAAACCAAGATATCAATTTAAGGTTGTCAAAAAATGCCATTCCCAATCAAAAATTGAAACCAAAATCATTCTTATTTCTTGGGGATGTTATAAAATTAAATGGAAAAAATAAAACATCCCTTTTTGATGGCTATACAATTAAAAAGCCCAACGAGGAACAGATTGGTATTATTAAGAGGCACATTGATAATTACATAAGCATCATATCATTCGTAAATAGATTTGAGCACAGACAAATACCCAATAAAAATGGAGGACATAAGTATGAGCTTCTCGATGAAATCGATTGGAATTATTGGATTATAGAACATGACGCAATTCAAATGGATAGAAAAGTTCCAATAGTGTTAAGTCTGTCCACCCTCGATCTAACTGTTCTTTTTGAAGGCATTTATTTACGATCAGGTATGTTATCCAGCAAAGCAAACCTGGGAATTTTAGGGCAAGAACTTACAATGATTAATTTCTTTCACGATAATTCATTTGATAAGGCTTCAGAAAAAGCATTAACAGAATTACATCGTAAAGAATTGAAAAAGATACACGCTTGCGTAACAGCATTTGAATCAAAAAAGCCTGAATACGATTTTATTGATAAGGCTCTTCAGGATTTTCTCAGATTAAAAGAAATCTCCAATCAGTCTCCTTTTAAAGTGCTCAGCTATTTTTCAGTTCTTGAACTTCTCCTAACGACTTTTAAAGCAAGAGGTTCCAATGACAGCTCAATCAGTAGTCAATTACAGAAAAAAATTAATCTTATAAATAATCAACTGGATAATAAGATAGACTTTCAATCTTTTTTCAAAGGGGGAAGTTCAAATACACTCGAGACGATTATTGAAAAATTGTATAGATATCGGAACGACATCGCTCATGGAACCAAGTCAGATTTTGAAAGCGAACTCAAAGTTCTCAAAAATGGGAAGGGGAACATCTTAGAATTCCTGAATCTACTATTGAAAAAAATATTGCTCAAATCCATTGAGGAACCTCAACTAATAAAAGACCTAAAAGAATGCTAATGTTGAATAGAACAAAAGTCGATGCAAGAATTCCTTTACATTGAGACTTTAATGAAGATCCTTTTAATAATTCCATTTTTGTCAATGGCCTTCACAGAAAGCTTAAGATTTTCAGCGCCTGGTTTATGAAAAAGTCTACAGTGTATTTTCTTTATATACCCAATTTCCTTTAGTCCAATAAATATCTTAACTGCGTATGAATCGTATTCATTTTCTGTTTCAAATTCCCATCTAAGAGAATCTCCAATTTTGACAGTATCTGCTGAAAGTTGATATTGAGTTAAGCCAGCCAATTCCGTTAAGAAATGTAACCCAGTGACTGGATTATAATCAGCAAGAAATTCAAAATTATCCGTCGGTAATAATCCTTGTGTATGTCCTAATAAATAGAATTTATCATCCTTAAGAGATGGTTCAATTTCCCAAAAATCATAAAAGCTTTGAATATCGGGACGTTCTGATTTTATAATACGCTGTCCAAAAATTTCTAACACATTTCCATTGTAAGTTTGGTTAGTATCTGGAAATTCTGTGTAAGGTGAAAATCCCTCTTTCGTTGCTTCTTGGACTCCGGTATTTTCGTATGTAAATAGATAGTTGTTCTCCGACAATTTTTTCAGTGCACCTACAATATGACGTCGATTGCCACGTCCCTTTCTCCATCCTAAGTATATCGTATCAAACTCCTTCATTAATTATCGATTTCAGCTTTTCTATGCGTAAAGTTATTATTTTTAGTATTAGTGCTTTTCGGTTTTCGGGGATCTTAAAAGCTTTGAATTCAGTTGGGACCTGCATGTCAACGTCATCAATTAGTTCACTAATTTTTCCTACGGCAAATTTAACAATTGCCCCCAAGATGGTCTTTACAACATGTTCTCTATATTGAGTTTCTAAGAGGATTCTTATCAACTCAAAATGTGTTAATTTCTTATTGTTCCAATGAATTTCGGAAAGCCCCTTTTCAATATAGTTGTTTAATTGATTATCTGATTGTAAATATAGGTTTACTTTTGCATCTAATAATTCCCTTCCAAGACTGCTTCCACTATCATATATTGGAGCAAATCGCCGTTCATAATCATAAAATACTTTAGGAATTTTTTTCTTATTCTTCTCGTAAAATTCCCATTGCTGTTTAAAAACTTTTTCTACCCATTTTACCAGTTTCCATTGCCAGTTTTTCAGTTTTTCTTTTTCGGCTTTTGCCAAAATATCAGTAATTAATTTTTGGTGACTTATAATAGCCCAATTTTCCTGATGCCTATCTCCGTTTCCAATAATTGAATCAAAAATAATTACATCAATTATATCATAGATGAAATGCCCAATTTTTGCTGATTTCAATGCCCCTTCAATTAAGTCAAATGTATACCAGGTTTTATGTTCTTTATCTGAAGGATCATATTGGTGGGAGTAGGCTTGAAGATATTTTACTCCTTCAATAAGTTCTTCATTTTCAGAATCAATCATCGATTGGCTTATACAACCCATTATATTTCCATCTATTGCTAAGTCATAACGAAGCATATTGAATCCCAACATTGTACCCAATTCAAAAGCTATTATTTCATTCCAGAATTCAAACGTGTATTCTTTACCTGGTTTAATTTGAGACCGCTTAAAATAATAGAACTTATCATCAGGTCCTTGCAAATATTTTTTTGCTCGGGTGCCTCCTGTACTGAACCATGTTTGTTCACTCCAAAACTCATCTATGATAAACAATTTTGCCATTGATTAGTCGCATTAACACAGAAATAGTAGTATGTTTAAGCTGTAAAGACCAGAATGTTAAAGACTACGTTTTTGATTATTTTCAGCCTAAGTTTAATGATTTAGATAAAGATCTTTCAGGCGTTTTCTAATTGTGCATCAAATGCTTGTTGTATCAATTCCAATACATTATCCAACTCCCCCATTGCGCTAATTCCAACTTCGACATCGCCATTTCCCCACCTGCCAAGTCCGGACACGTCTTTACACAAACCATACGGGTCGATAATTTCAGGGAACTCAATGTTTAACGATAAACGTAATCTTGATTTTTGTGGAACAATATCAACAAAATTTGTAGTCGACTTAAAAGCAATGTAAAGTTTCTTATATTCTTCTTTAACTGATGAATCAATATTGAGAATACGTTTACGAAGCGCAAAATATAATTCAAGCATTTCTCCTTTCAGGTATTCATAGTTGCCTATTGTGTAAACTGATGCTTCCTTTTCTTCTAAGGGTCTATACTTATTTAATGTGTCTTGTGAAAGATTTGGACCGCTCCAAATACCAATTGCCTTTATAGCTAATTCAGCCGCTCTTTTCTGAATTTGATCATCCTTCCAAACATCAACTGACTTCATGAAATAATTCAATCTCAAGGGAGAATCATTAAAGCCTCCTTCTATTGTTTTCTTTTTTGCAAATGGCTTATCACTCAATTCAGAATTATAGCCAGTAAGAGTTAAGTTGCCCAACGTATGCAAATACATTTGTTGAATTTCTTTCCATTTCTCTCCTAAGATATTTTGCCACTCGATTGACAAGTCTGGATTCTGTGGTAATATGTGTTCAATTGTATAATCATCTGTATTTACTAACTCTTTACGGTTATAATTTTCCAGCCTGTTGAGTAAATAATTTCTTGATCTGAAGTTGTAAACATCTTTTGTGACAATTTCTTTCTCAAACTCTGCATCGGTGGGAAATCGTTTGTAACTATCCATTAGCTGGAATGCTGCCTTTACACCTTCCAGGTAATTCATTTTATTAACTGATTTGTATAGGGTAGCAAATGTTTTATTGAGACTATTTGTAGGAATGCCACAAATAGCTCGTCTGAAAACATAATTTTCAACAAGACTAACAATTTCGACGAAATCTTCTCTGGTTAAAAAGCCACTTGCATAGTCATCGTATACCGGCAGTAAAAATGGATAAGACACATCCACTTTTAACTTAGATATATTCCGAAAACCATGCAATAGTTCTTTGTCGGACTCCTTATGCAAAATCATATGTACATAGTAGCCAGAAAATTTGGAAATATCCTGAACTACTTCAGTTATGGTTTTTGGCGCTTTCGCTCCCTGAACAAATGATTTAAACTCTTCATAAACTCTATCAATTCGTGGTATTGATCCTGATTTTACTGAAAGATAATCTCTCATAAACCAGTCGAACGTAGATGTGTATTCATTACCATAACTATGCTCCATCGGAAACCAATACTTCTCATATAGCTCTGTTTGAATTTTAATCTCTTGACCCATCAAAATATAGTTGCGAATTAAATCTGCCTGGGAAAGGTCAAGTCCTGTAGAATTCATACTTTCAAAAATTAGTTGGGGATTGTCTTTGTCTTTCTCTAATGCAACATCAACCACAAATAACCGAAGAATACCATTATATATGTGAGCAGCATTTTCTTTTGAAATCTGTCGTTTAAAAAATTCAAAATTCTCCCAAATCCTTAAGGAGAACTCGCCAGATGGCTTCACTCCCTTTACAATATTAATAAAGGTATCCTTGTCTCTTTTAGTAAGTAATAGTTTATAACGCAATTCACTTTCTTCCTCGGGGTTTAACAGATAATAATTTTGAAGTTTTGAAAAATTGGTGTCGATTCCTATTTCATTATCTTTTATAAATTCTGCTAATGCCGCTATTAAAAGAGAAACAGTACTAATTCGTTGCTGGCCGTCAATCACCAAAAGTTTCGGCACATCAGAAACTGTGTGGATACTTTCCTGAAAATAAACAACCGAGCCGATGAAATGACCCGGTACGGAAGGATCCCTGCTAATTCGGAGGATATCATTTAGAAGTTTGTTGCATTGTGCGATTTGCCAACTGTACGTACGCTGATAAATAGGAATAACAAACTGTTTTGGGCCTTTAAGTACTGTAAGAAAATTTGCTGATGTAGCTTTCATGTCATTTACATTTTATAAAAACAAGGTGTGCCTTTCCAGGCAAAAGAGTTGAATAAAGCGGAATATGCCAAAGGCTAATTACCTATGGGCACCTATTATGAAATCCAAACCTTTAAATTACGGGTTTACACCACAAATTTTTAAATGAAATCTGCAAAAGGTTTCACTATTCTTTATTTTTTGGAAGTTTTCCAATCCTTTTATGATTTGTTCGGCATGTATTATATCCTGATATTTACTTCCTGTATGTTCGGTGAAGTATTTAATTAATCTACCTTTCGGGTTTTTAATTTTATCGGGTTTTTTTTCATTATTAATCTTATCTACTTTTCTGTGGGGCTTCGAAAAAAAACTATTCAGCACCCTACCATCCGCCAAGAGCCATGATTCTAATTCTTCTTCTATACAAAGAAATACGACATCTTTTTCAGATAGCCCCTCTGTAGCTAAGTTTGATTTTATAGCTTCTTTATCTTCATGCCTACAAGGCTTCTCAATATTTTCTCTCCAAGCGGGAAATAAATCCCAAACAATAAATATCTTCTCGCATCCCAACTTCTTTAAACGTTTTACAGCCTTACCGCATTCCTTGACGAGTTTGGGCTTCACATCAAGAGGTTCATAAAAAAATTCAGCATCTTTCACTATACGTAATGTAAGAGCCCGAAACACTTTCATATCTGCTCCATCTGGACCGCATTCGAATACATATCCAATCTTCATATATTCTACTTAATAATTTGCTGAATTAGATCTTTACGATACATCTCTCCTGGAGTATATTCCTTACTCCAATTACGAAGTTGCTCAAAGTCGTAGGGACGATTGAAAATTACCTTACCGCCTTTTCGTTCAACAAAAACAACTTGTGACAAGTGCAAAAGATCAAGCAAATACGGGGAATGAGTAGTTATGATTACCTGTGATTTTTTGCCTTTTACAAAATCTCTGATTTCATTGACAATCAGGTTTATTGATCTTGGGTCTAAGCCATTTTCTATTTCTTCAATTGCAATTAAAGGTGCAGGGTCTGGATTACGAAAAACAGATAACAAAGCCAATATCTTTAATGTCCCAGTGGACAAAAGCCATCCAGGCAATTTAAAATCCTGCTCACTTAATTGCATATACACTCTGTTTTCCAATTCTTGAGTGATTGCCGGTTGAATGTCAAGCGCATAAGGCAATACATATTGGATGGCTTCAATAATACCCTGAAAAACTTCGGGGTTGGCATCTCTGACAGATAGCACATATTCTGCTAAATTGCTGCCATCTTTGTTTAATGTTGTTTTTCCTCCCGTCTTTTTTTGAGGGTGTGGATTTCCCATTAAAAATGTATTCATTGAAAGAAATTGCCAACTTTCAATAAACCTCCTTGTTTCTCTTTCAGCTACCAGAATAGATTGGTCAGGATAATCCCATTGCGCTTCTCCTTCCTGTGTTATATATTGGTTGTTTTCGTCTCTTCTTCTTTCAAACTGCTTGTAACTAACCTTCTCTTCTATAAAATAAATCCGTCCGTTATTTTTCACATCTTCAGCAATAGAAGATGAAAATTTCATTGGAACTAATGGAGTTCTTTTTGTACTCAGCTTTACGTTAAAAGAAAATTCCATCGGAGCATACTTGAAAGAAATTTCGTTTTTTGAAAACCATCTTTGCTTCTTTTTACCTTTATAGTGTACATGTTCGAAAAGCCTCCACGGTTGCATAGCTTTATCTAAGCCATTTGCAACTATAGCTTGGAATGTTTCGAGAGCTTCAAGAATACTACTTTTACCAGTCCCATTATATCCAATAAAAGCGGTTAACGGGGTAAGCCTTACTTTGGCTTTGTTTATGGCTTTAAAATTCTTTATCTCTACTGATTTAATCATATAAACCTAATTATTTCAATACTCCATTTAGTATATCCCTGTATGCATTTTGAGCAGCAACTTTCTGAGCTTGGCCAACTATCGGAAATGTACTAAGAATGTAATTAAATTCTTCCTCAGTCAATCCAAATATGTACGCTATTATTGCATCGAGTTCAGCTCTCATTTTGTTACGTTGCGCTTCATTTGTTACCGCTACTTTTAAACTCCATCTCGAGTTCATTGTTTGTTCCCATAAATCTGCATATTCCTCAGTGGTACAAATGAGTTTAGCTACTCTTTCAACTACTTGTTTAAACCATTTGTCTATTACTTTTAATCTTGGAACTGGCAACTGATACATATAAAACATGTTAACATTGGCACCTACCATTTGTCTTAAATACCAATCAATAGTGTAAGAAGAAAGAACTGAAACGGCATAGAATTGAGTTAAATAGTCCAAATTTTCCGAGACATTTAGCGAGTTTCCTGTAAAAGAAGGAGGAATAATTGTCGCTATCATCGTTCTTGCATCGGTATTTCTTGCTATTGCACGATATGCTAACCGGTATTTTTGGTAACCCAAAATTTGTTTAGTATCCACCCTTCTACCTAAAACTGCTTCTCGTCCTTCTTTTTCTTTTATCCAATAACGGGGTTCTGCTAACAGGTGTGTATAGTGAAATATCATCTTACCTTCATAAAGAGGCAAGGCACCTGGTAAGGGCTTCTTGTTAAATAAATAAGCATCGTCAGTCATGTTAAACTCACGATGAAGCTCCAATTTCCAATCTGCTTTTTCATCGGAAAGTGATGGGAATTTCAATAACTTCTCTGTTATAAGAAAGTCAATCTCATTCTTTATTTCCATGACAGAATAGCTATCAGGAGATTGTTTCTTTATAAAGTCTAATGAAAGTATTGAAGCACCATCATTCGGGAAAGTATTAAGATCTTCAACATCTTGTCGCATAAATGCTGCTGGAAAGCTCTTCGTTATACCTCCTCTTTCAAAACTTAAGACAACAAATTTGAAGCTACGATGCACGCCTTCAAATATCTCCTTTCTATTTTCAAATCCAAATATTCCAGTAACCTTACTTTTATTAAAAAGCATTTCTCGCAATTTTTTTGATCCCAGATCTGAATAAATTGCACTTGGTATCACAATTCCGCAGTAGCCACCTTCCTTTAGAAGATTATAACATTGCTCAACAAACAATTTATAGAGATTAACATCTTTCCCATGTCTTTTACCGTCTATAATTGGCACTTGGTTTTCATATTGTGGAGAAAATCTAAAATATTCCCGTAAATGGCTGTAATTGCTTTTGTATAAAAGCCACCCTTTTTGAACCGTCTTGTCTTTCATCAAGTTTTGAAATTCTTTCTCAAAATCCTTAATGTCCATCTTTTTCTTAGAAATATTGGAACTGTAAGTCATGAGAAACTCTTTTGCATTTGGTTGAAATGTTTCCCACGGCGGATTAGTTATGATAGCATCAAAACCATTCTTCTTTCTGAAGATTTCAGAAAACTCATAACCCCAATGAAAGGGTTCAACCGCTTTAATATCCTGTAGATTTACCTCTCTTTTAATTGACTTTCCTTCATTGTTGTTACTTACATCCCACGTTTCTTGCTCATATCTAATATTTAGATTTCTAAATTGCTGTGCAAGCATTAAGCTTAGTGTTTCATTCGCTTCATGCTCTAACCGTTCAATGCTTTGCTTTTTTATTTGAAGATAATCTGGGGTTTGATCTACGTTTTTAAATGCACTGACAGCGGCTTCTCTTTCCTGTACTAATTGGCTATAGCTTTTCTTAAATAAATCACCTCTTTGATGCTTGTTATATTCTTTTTCATCAACTCTCATCATTCCTATCAAAGAGTTTCCACTCATTATGTTGAAGTCAATGTTTGGCAGGGGCTCCAATTGATCAACTGTTTGAGCACTTGAGACTAAAGCAAGAAATAAGCGTAACTTTGCTATTTCCGTTGCTTCTTCCATTATATCAACTCCATAAAGGTTATTGGTAATGATTTTCTTTTTTATGTAGTAGTTAAGGCTTGGATGATCTTTTTCAATTTCTTTTTTCCAATGAATTAATTTCCTGTCGCCTAAAAAGTCAATTTTACCGACGATTGAAGAATAAACATTAATTAATGTTTTCATCGCAGCTACAAGAAATGCTCCCGAACCACACGCAGGGTCAAGGAGGCTAAGATTGGGAAGAACTGCATTGTTGCCATAGACCAACTTCTTACAAGTTGTTGCATTAAGATTAAGCAATAATTCTGCAACCGTCTCATAATGCCTGGGTTTCTGACCTGTGTCTAACCCTGCTTTCTTCAACAATTCAATATCTATCTCTGGCTCATTAACTGCATCAAGAATTAGCTTATAAACTGTTTGCTCACACAAGTACTCTGTTATTTCCGTTCTTGTGTAATATGCACCAAATGCTTTTTGATTAATGTATTTTTCAAAAATGTACCCTAATACATCAGGGTTAATTTCATCGTCCTTTCCTCCTGGAGTATCATCCAAGCTCCAACTAAATTGCTCAAACAAGCCTTTTGGTTCATCAGATTTTAAAAGATTATCAAAAGCAATATCAGGTATTCTTATATCAGGATACTTTTCTTCAATTTTGTGTTTTAAAAACAAGCCGCCATTCAGGTATTTTATTTTACCAAGCAGTTTGGTGGTTTCTGCACTTCGATTGTTTTCTGGCTTTGCAAAACCTTCAAAAAAGAGTTTTTTTAAAAACTCACTATAATATTTGTTTTTACCAAACCGTTTTTGTGTAATCTTCAATCTATCGTATAAATAATCATCATCCTCATTATTTATAAATCTTTTTTTCTGTAGAAAATAGATGAACATTAACCGATTTAATATTACCGAAGCATACCAACGTCTATCAGATTCGTTTTCTATGCCTTCAATCAGGTCAAGGAAAATCAAAAATTGTTGCTGGTATTCTCTATAGAAACGTTTTGTTACTCTTTCAACATCAAGAGCATTCTGTATTTTCTTTGCTACATCAGTAATGGTTATATCATTTTCAATCTCACTTATATCAACAAGCAGACCTGACAACTTCGAAATAAACAAGTCTCCCGGCTGTCCTACAGAAAAATAATGTTCTCTGGAAAGACTTTTCTTATCCTGTTTTTTTAGCCAACGCCAAACTGATTGTGTTCTTCCTTTGTCTACAAAAATGAGTATGTGCTCATAGTTCAGCTTTTGTATTTCAGAAGAAATAAGTTGTCTTGTTTTAGAGTCTGGAATTGTTCCTTCATCATTTGTTATTTCAAATACTGAGGCGCCGGACAACTCAGCAATTGCTTTACGGTAAAAGAGACCTTCCTTAGTTTGAAACGGGAACGCTTTTTTGTTAGTGGGGTTTTGCCATCCTAATTCTTCTCGGAATAACTCCTGAAATTTGAAGGATTGAAGCAGTTGCCTGGTATTTGGGACATCTAAAGCCATAATCAATTGGTAGTGTTGGTTAATCCCATAGAACAAATTATTTGAGGTTCTCTATTTGGCTGCTCGTCATCATTTATGTGGCATAGTTTATCTTCCTCCCTTAACGAAATAACTAATGAAGCCAGTTGGTCGTCTGATATTCCTGCTTTCAATTGTCTGTTAATGGTATCTCTTGCAAATTCCTTTAAAGGGTATTTGTAAATATCATCGATTGATTTTTTCAAAGCTTCGTTTACAAAAAGAGTGTCTTCATATTCCTTTACATATCTATCCAGCCTCATAAAAACTCTATATTTGACACCTGTCTTTTTCCCTAATGTGCCACCAGTGTTTTTTTCTTCCTCCTTTATGTAATTAATCGCATTTGCAACCAGCTCATGATGGTTATCAATTTTATACAATGGCTTGGTTTCAGCATTACATTGTGTTGCTCTCAAAATTGATAATTGGGAATGTGTGATTACAGAGCCACTATTATCTAACCAAGCTAAAACGTCGTTGTCTTCAACCGTCCTGCTGTAAACTATCACTCCTTCTTTTTCCGATTCATCATTGTTCTCCTTAGTTGCGTACACAACATTTGGCAGATCAGGGATTATTTTATTAAGAGATGGATCAGCATCTGTTGCATTCTTCCAAATTTGGTAAGCATAAGAAGCCAAGTCTACATCAGCATCTTCATCCTTTTCTTCCAGTATCCCAGAACGTTCATTATATAAATCCGCGATGTTTACAGGGTCTCCATCAAAGAATGTTTCATCAGATCCTACTACTTCTGCATTTTCTTTAATGCGACTGGTTAATCTCCTTCTTAGGTTTATAATTTGTTCAATGCCGTCTTCAGGCAAGAATGAATAACAAAATATTTGTTCCGCCTTCTGACCAATACGGTCGACACGCCCAGCTCTCTGGATGAGACGGATAATGGCCCAGGGAAGGTCATAGTTAAGAATAATGTGGGCATCCTGCAGGTTCTGACCTTCGCTTAAAACATCCGTTGTAATCAGAACTCTTAAATCATTTCCAGTTTTTATTATTTCAGGTTTTTTGTTGCTTATCGGGCTAAACCTTTGCGCCAATGCTGTTGGACTTTCACTGTCGCCTGTAACAATATCAATTTTCTTTAACCCTCTTTTCTTCAAATGCTCACATAGATAATAAGCTGTATCAGCAAATTGAGTGAATACCAGAACTTTTTCTTCCTTATGGGTTTTAGTCAAAAGCTCATGCAACGCATTCAATTGCCTGTCTTCATCAGGATTCCATTTCTTACCTGCTTTAAGAATTTCAATTATATCCCTGCTGTCATCAATAAGGTTTGTTTGTAAAGCCCTGGTGAATAGTTCTGACCGTATCCAGTCAAATTTATTTTTTAGGTTTTGACCTGTATAAGCATGATAGACTTTTTCCGCCTGTTTTAAATATGCTTCCTCCTCCAATAGCAAGTTTAAATAATTCCCTTCCTCGTCATTATTGTCAACATCTTCATCCTCTAAAAAATCATCAAGATTTTGAGAGATATTTTTTCCAATTGGAACAGGTAGCCTATTTTCTATTGCATAAATAAAAATGTAGTTTCTTAGGACATGCCTACTAAGAGAAAGCATGAACGAATAACCGCTACTTTCTAAACGTTTGAATAGGTTGGTACGGCAAAATCCCATTAATCGTTTTCCTGCCCTTGATAAGTTTGCAATAATTACTTCTTCTTCTTTAGACGCCTTAATAAAAGGTTTTTCTTCAAGGAAGTTTCCTAATCCATAGCGAGGAACGTTCAATTGATTTACTATGTCAACTATTCTTGTGGAATACAATTTGGCATACTGGTCCTTTGGATTTTTCGGGTCAAATTCATATTCCACCTTCTTAGGAATACGGTCAGGAAAATAGGAACGAGTTCCATCAGAAAAGGTTAAATACTTTCTTAACGTATTGCCATCGGTCTCTGCATAGTTGGCTCGAATGAAACTTCTTGTTCTTCTAACAAGGTATAAGCGCATCAACTCTCTCCAATCGTCTGCAAAATGACTGTGCTCAAAGCCTCTAATGCTTCTAATAAAGCTGGAATGCTTAATTTCAAATTGTACTCTCCCTCCAATGGCTTCAATATATTTTTCCGGACTTATCCCTATGTCCCTGTCATCCGGAATAAATAATCTTAGTTGATTCGATAAGTCGAGGTAAGTTTTGTTATACGGCGTTGCCGAAAGTAAAATGACTTTGCTTTCATTCTCTTCTAAATAAGATTTTATTGCTCTGTACCGGCCACCCTGATCGTTTCTGAGGTTATGACTTTCATCTATCACAACTAAACGGTAACGCCTTAATGTCGGTAGTATTCGTTGAACCTGGCTTTGAGATATAATCTTTGCTCTCAATTGATAACGATGAGCATAGTCTTCCCACATCTCAATCAAATTCTTTGGACAAATAATTAGGGTTTCTAAAAAAAAATCATCCTCAAACAATTTTGCTAAGGCAGTCGCAGTAATAGTTTTACCCAAACCTACAACGTCTCCAATCATTACCCCATCTCTCTTATGCAAATGATGAGCAGCAACAAGCACGGCTTTTTGCTGAAATTCTAATAATTCTTTCTGAAAAATTTTGGGCAGTTTAAATTCATTGATACCCGCCCTTGCTTCCCTTGCTAAGTGGTAAGCTATTTTTAAATAAATGTGGTAAGGAGAATATAATTTATCAGCAGCCCAGCTATTATCTATTATTTCAATAAGTTCTTCTGTAATGTCGAAGCACCATTTATCTTTCCACCGGTCTTCAAACCATTTTACTAATTTATTCCCTGCATCCTGTTCCTCCACATCTACATTCAATTCACCTTGTTTTGAAAGACCTGCCAATGTGAGATTACTGCTACCCACATAACCTTCTATTCTGCCTCTGTCTTTAAGATAACATAAGTAAAGTTTTGCATGGAGAGTATATCGAAGGTGAAGTTTGACAACAACTTTCTTGTCTTTCATCTGTTGGCTTAATTGCCGCAGTGCTCTTTCATCTACTTCGGTAGGAGCCCCGATTGTCAACTGTTCCTTAAAATCCTGTGCTAACTTCTTCTTTAGTTTAAGAGCTTCTGCTTGGTCAATAGTATGCTCGTCGTGGCTAAAATGTTCCTTCAAAATATCTACCGGCATCTTTTGCATTCCTATAAGCAAACGGCAACATCTGTGAACATTTTCGTTGTCCTCTTTAATGCTTTCTCCGCAAAGCACATCTATTCTATCACCAATTTCTCTCCATCCTCGAAGATTGAAATATCCAACGCATAAATCGCTTCTATTTGAAACTTCCAAGGTTTGATTTAAGCCTTTGGAAAAATGGTTTTCTATGTTATCGTAAATCTTGGGCATCGATTAAATCGTCGACTATGTTAAAAATTTTTATGCTATATGAAGGACTTTATTATCCCCGAAAAACTGCCCATGCTATTGGATACGTGTCTTTGGCTTTAGTAAAACTTGAATTCTTATTCTTAATTTCTAAAAGTATTGAAAATCAAGATAAAATTTAAGTTTTAATGTGACCATAGCTCCAAAAAAATATTGGCAAAGGAGCATTATTAGCCTGCATTTGAAAAATTACTGGATCAAAAAATATCCCATTCTAAATTTTCCAACAGCTATTACATTCACCAACCAGGCAAACTCCAATATCAAAATTGTTAATGACCCTAACCCGCTCCTAACTGTCTTGGTGAACAGCACTTACGACCCGATTAAATTGTCATCCGTAGGATTTTCACTTTATTGGGATAGAATCTTATCTTCTTGATAAAAGGTAATTTTCATGTAATCATCAATCTCAGGGTTCTATTGTATAGGCAATTCCATTTGCTTTTTTGATGGAAATGCAGCCAAAATCAGAATTCGATATTGATAAAGAATGGATTAGAAAAAAATAACAATTCAATTATATTCTAAGTTCCCAAGATAAAGGGCTTGAATCAGCATGGATGCAGATAAGTCTTGGGTCAAAAAAAGAGGAAAAACAATTAAATTTAGCTCAACTAAAGATTTAAGAATGAGATAAATGAATTAAAAACATAGGATGCGTTAAGCTGTAATACCGTTATCGAAATCGGCCAATTTCAAAATTATCACGAGTAAAAGCAAGCGAGACGCCTACGTTAAACGTGGGCGTTGCTTTGCTTCGTGATAAGGGCTCGGCCGAGCCTCGATAACGGGCAATGTCAATGACCCACGTTTCCATTGTGGGCCACCCAATCAATAGTTAGCTATGACCATAGCTTAACCGATTTAGAGACGTTATCCTCAGATTGATTGAGGTTGAACTGAATAATTTAAGCTTGTGGATAGTATATAAGATCGAAATATGGAACCGGTCTCTAATTCCACGGTGCTTACTCCAAGCCTCAAAATGTCCTTTAAAGCCGTTTAAATTCGAAATAACTATATGCAGCAGTTCAATATTGATGGTGATTCATTTACAAGATTGCAACAATTGCTTCAATTACCTAAATGGGGCGATGATGAAATAAAACATAGCTTTCTCTTATGGTTAAGGTGTGCCAAGGATAAAGGTGATTGGAAGCTCTCGCTTGAACAGGCTTTGCAATTCTCAACTACAGCTCTGGACGAAGAAGGAATACACATAGTTACTGCTATGTGGACAGGAAGTGAAATGACCCCAAAGGAGCTTTTTAACCAATATGCCACCATTTTCACCTATGAAATGTTTAAGCAGGTGCAGTTCCTGAATCATTGTTTGTCAACTGCTATTGTTGCGGGTTTACGGCCAGATTATAGTCCCTTGGAATACCTACATTATAGTATTTCACCTGATTCCCTGTTGCGAACAATAGAAAAAGAATTGGATAGGCTTGAAATTTTAGGACGTGAAGTCGACATTAAAGACAAAATGAAAGAAGCGGACCTGGGGAAATATGCGGAGGAACTTAGACAAAATTTAGCTGAAAAACATGTAAAGGTTTACCGTCAGCTTCTTGAAGAGAATAAATTAATTGACTTTCTCAAGGAAAAGGAGGAGGGATTTTTGGAAAAAATCAAGGGATCTAAGAGCCAGGGATTTAGTGAACAACAAGCAATAAACGTCCATTGGAAAAATTTCATTCAGCATCGCCCAAGTCCCGTCATGACTGAATTTGGACTTTTGATTCAATTCAATGGAATTCATGCAGAGGGTATTTGTCAAATTATAATTAAAAAGCTAAAAAAACTAACTGATAAAGATTTTCTTCTTGCTGGCGATGACAGTGGGCTGAAAAATTTATGGGAAGAATATTGTGTTCAGGTGCAAGGTGAGCATTCTGTTTATTGGGAACTATATCGTGAAACGATTGATGATTTTATTATCGAAGAATTGAATACACAACCAGAAGCCGTAAAAGTATTATTAAGCTACATGCAAAGCCTGGAAAGAGATGACGATACGTTTTCTGAAGCACAATCATCCTACGTTTATGATGAAGATTGCGCTGTAACGGAGATTAGAAATCATTTACTCGCCAAAGCAACCGCATTTAAGAACCGGAACATTGACAGGTACCAAGATCGTGAGTAGGGTGATTCTGAATTCTACCAGGTAAATACATTGACAGTTGCCACACTTTACAGGCTTGTAAGGGTTCCAGAGAGGTGCTAATTCCCAAGAAAATGTTAATTCCGTAAGGTCAATGATATCCTTGAAAAAACTAAGTGTCCATTGGATACGCTTTTGCCTAAAAAATGTTTATCAAAAAACTCAAGTAAAAAATCATAGGGTTGATTAATATCACATTATGAAGATCGAATGATTTAGACAGCTAAGATTATTTTGTTGTAAGGGATGAGAAAATTGCACATGACTGGTAGAGTTTAGGGCTAAAAAAACTGAAATAAATGTTTAACCGAACTATTGTCTTGAAATTTTGAAATATGTTAAGTATTGAACTTTCTTAATTTCCGGAAAATAAAAAATAATGGAGTTCAATATTGATGACGATGCACCGAAAGAATTACAAAGATTACTTCAACAGGAGAGATGGGAAAGCCAAGAATTTAATTATGCTTTCGATTTATGGTTGAGGTGTGCCACCGAAAAAGCAGGTAATAAATTTTCACTTGAGCAAGCCTTGATGTTCTCAACAAAAGCATTTGATCAGGAAGGGATGAATATAGTTAAGTCTCTGTGGAATGGGAGTTCTATTACGCCCTATGAAGTATTTGAGAAATTTGCTAATGTTTTTACTCAAGAAATGATAAAACAAGTTGATATTCTTAATCTGTGTTTATCTACAGCGATCGTTTCAGGAGTTGGTCAGCGGTATAGATTTGAGGATGAGTATAGTGTTTCGCCTGATCATTTGTTGCTAACAATAGAGAATACATTAGATGAATACCACGTACATCAGTTGGAAATTGGAATAGAAGATAGAATGAAAAAAAACGGACTTGGGGAGTACGCTGAAATAATACGACAAGGTTTGAAAAAAGGTCAAATTAAAGCCTACCGAAGGTTGTTGGAAGAAGGTACACTTATTGAATTTCTTAAAATAGGAGAACAAAAATTAGAGAAACATGAGCGAGATTCATTCTTACAAGGAATTAATGAAAGAGATGCAATTGACACCAATATAGGCGACTACACTATGCGATGGACAGATCTTATTTTTTCTGAATTCGACCTGCTATTAAAATTTAATAAAATTTATGTGGAGTTGATCTGTAATAATGTTGTTGAGAGACTTAAGAAGGATTCTGCGGAAGAAGGTAGTGGATTTAATAATTTTTGGGAAGAATTTTGTGCCAAGAAAGCGGGCTATAACTTTTGTTGGGAAGTTTATAAAGATGCAATTGATGTTTTCATAGTTGAGGAGTTGCATAATCAACCTCAAGAAGTAAGGATATTATTAAGTCACGTTGTAAACCAGAAAGAAAAGCTCGCGGAATCTTCTTTTGTTTATAATGAAGTTTTTGCAGTTTATGCAGTAAATGAGCTGTTGATTAGAAAGGCAGATAATTACGAAAAATGATTGAAGATGAAGAGAAAACGTTTTGTTGGGACCAAATTTCTTGAAAACAGATTGTAGTTTACGCGCCTATAGCCATCCTCTTGCGCTTGATATTTACCCGCTACCCCGCCTCCCGCCAGAAAAGATTCGTTCGCTTTGCTCACTCATGATGATAGGAATTCGAGGTTCTTAGATATTCAATTAGAATAACAATTATAATTCCGCCCCCGTGAGACCTGGGAAAATCACGACGAAGGAGTGAAGCGAAGCGGTTTTTCCAGGTCGCACGGGGGTGGAGCGAAGCGACACCCTCGCTGAGTCTGAAAATGGATCGAAAAAATTTTGCTCGCATACATGTGTGCAGTCCCACCTATATAAAAAGGGGGGGCTCTAACTATAATTTGGACATGTCCCAATCTGGTCAAGAAAGAATTCATAAAAAAAAGAATTGTTTACATCTTCGCTATTAGGGCTCTTAGGCGGTATTAGATCGTTCGGCTACGACTTATCGCAGTGAATTGATAGTGGGTAAAAATTAATTTTAAAAAAAAGCCCACTAATAGTAGGCAATTTTAAAACGATAAGGCAACATGAAGTGGTTAACCGAAAATTTGCGTCTGCATTTGATTAAGTAAAAGTCTTCTAAGATTAATAGAGCAATGCCTGTCTATGAACTTTTGAAGTTCTTCAAGAGTCTTTTTGAACTTATATGGATTATTTCTCCTAAGTGCAGTCCAGGCGTTGCCATTACTGTATTCATAGAGGAAAAGTTTTTCTTCGTTAGTAAGATCAGAGCTATCAAAAATCTCTGGTTGAAATAGAATTAAATTTTGGAATTTCTTGTAAACAAATTGACTATAAGCTTGATGTTTTTTAAAATCCATTAAGTCATTAAAGGTGTGAAAGCCTAATTGAATTAGTTTTCGTCGTGTACAACTACATTCAGTTCGAACGATTTCGTCTAATAATTTGTATTGCCTTCCTTTATCGTAAATTTTAATTGCGCACCTCCCTTTTTTCATTGTCACTCCAAAGCCTCCTTTTGGGTGATACTTTTGTTCAGTTAGTTTTGGTTTTCCGTTAATATATATTACTGACTCTGCAATGTTTGAAGCATTGTACATTAAGTCATTAGGGATCAAATTATTTATTCCAGACTCTAAAACCCAAATGTCGGTTTGTAATGGATCGAATTGAAATTCATTCAATAGCTCACTATAGACATGCTCAAATTCCGACCAATAAAACGTGTTATAATTATGAAGTTCATTATTGAACAATTTATGGAAGCTTCCGCCAATAGCTATCCCTGATCCTCGACTATTGCCGGCAGTCCAAATATCAAAATTCTTATACCTTCCTTGAAAATTTGTTAACCTTCCTGAATAGTCGAATTCTCGCCTTAAGCGATATTTGTGATCTAAATCCTGGACATGATTTCTTATTTCTTCGCCTTTGATAAATAGAGTAATTCCGTCGTAAGAACAAAGTTTTTCCATGTTCAATTATTTACTTTGATTTTTAAATTTTTTATGGTCAATTTCCTTTAATGACTGAATAATTTCAAGGTCCTTATAGTAGATTCTCGACCCCATCCTATATGCGATAAGCCTTTTTTCTTTTGTCCAAGAGTTAAGGGTCGGGAGTGTTATTTGTAATTTATCTGCTGCTTGCTTTCTGCTTAGAAGAGATTCGGAAATTGGTCCCAGACTCTTTTCCGTTTTATCAGTTAATGCAGCCTTAATCTGGTCAATAAGTTCTTCTATTGTGAAACATTCTAAGCAGATTTTTTTCATTGCTATCGTGTTTAGTGAACCAAAGGAAGAATATTAAATTGAATAAAATAAGGGAAAGGGTAAAGCTGTTACCAATCAGTAACAACTTTATATTTTTCATTGACTTTTAGCCTATTTTTTTGTATAACTATTGCGTTTGTCCGAGATCGTTATAAGTTTTTACAAAAACTGAATCTAAATAGACTTGTAGGAAGTGAGGTTCACGGGTCAAGGGTATTGAGTAATTGGATAAAAGAGAGATAGGCAAAGATTGAAAAATCAACAAATTATCGAGCATTCCTTGCCCCCATTCTTGCCCCTTAAACAAAAACGCTTTGTAATATATTGATTACAAAGCGTTTAATTGTATTCTCCGTGGTGTGGGCCGGGATTGAACCGGCGACACAAGGATTTTCAGTCCTTTGCTCTACCAACTGAGCTACCGCACCATCCTGCATCTGTTGATGCCCATTATTTTCAGGGAGGCAAAAATAAGGAAGATTGTTCAAAATTGCTGAAGGTTACTTAATGGTCAATGTGAAGTACAATTTTTCAAAAATTTTTCGTCGGGCCAACAAACCATTTCTCCTTCCCGGTACTAGTTCCCATACACACTCAAAAACTTAATCCTCATGATCTTTAACTGTTCCCAGTTGAAACTACTATCTGCGAGTTCTTCCTGGGCCACCTGCAGGCTGCTTGTTTCGCAGGATTTAAAATAATCAATGATCTCCGTTTGCTCATATTCATCCACCAGCTCGTCAATCGCATAATCCAGGTTCAGCTTTGTACCACTGGCTACAATCGTTTCCATTTCCTCAAGCAATTCATCAATGCGGAGGTCTTTATTCCTCGCAATGGTTTCCAGCGGAATTTTTTTATCTACATTCTGTATAATAAAAATTTTATTGTTATTCCTGTTAACGACGCCCTTCATCACAAAATCATCCGGCCGTTCAATTTCATTTTCCTGCACATATTTCGCGATCACCTCCACAAACTTTTTTCCATACCTCATGGCTTTGCCTTTGCTAATGCCCTGGCACCTCTCCAGCTCCTCAACAGTAGTTGGATACATCGTGGCCATATCTTCGAGACTGCTCTCCAGGAAAATAACAAATGGTGGAAGGTTTTTTTCTTTTGCCACCTGCTTTCTTAAATTCTTGAGCATTTCCAATAGTCTTTCATCCGTTGAAGATGCGGCAGCAGCACTCGCGGCAGAACTTTCTTCATCATCTTCATTAGCTTCCTCAAAGGAATTATTCAGCACAATTTTGAATGATCCGGGCTTCTTTATGAAAGCTTCTGCTTTTTTGGTCAGCTTTAAAACACCATACTCCTCGATATCTTTTGTGATCAGCCCTTCAAGGATCATCTGTCGCATGAGCGAATTCCAAAAATGTTCATCTTTGTCTTTTCCAATTCCAAAGAACTCTTTCTGATCATGGCGGAACATTTTTACCTGCGGGTTCAGCTTGCCCATAAAAATGTTCATGAGGTAAGACATTGTAAACTGCTCATCCATTCCCCTGATCACCTTTAGCGCCTGCAAGGCTTCTGCCTTCGCCTCCAAATGTTCTTTGGGATTATTGCAATTGTCGCACATTTTATTGCAATGATCTTTATTGTATTCCTCTCCAAAATAATTGAGCAGTATTTTCCTGCGGCAAACAGAACTTTCTGAATAGGCCACTGTTTCATTGATCAATTGTGCACCGACCTCTCTTTCACTCAAAGGTTTGTCCCGCATCAGGTGTTCAAGCTTCGCAACATCTTTATGTGAATAATAAAGAATGCATTTTCCTTCAAGCCCGTCACGTCCTGCCCTTCCTGTTTCCTGGTAATAATTTTCAATAGATTTCGGGATATTGTAATGAATAACAAAACGTACATCAGGTTTATCAATACCCATCCCGAACGCAATAGTGGCAACGATCACATGAACATCCTCATTCAGAAAAAGATCCTGCCGCTCAGAGCGTATTTTACCGTCCAGTCCTGCATGGTAGGCAACTGCCTTAATGCCGTTGGCCATTAGCATAGCGGCAAGTTCTTCCGTGGTTTTACGGTTCAGCGTATAGATTATTCCACTTTTGCCTTTGTTCTGGGAAATGAACCGGACAATGCTTTCATTGGTTTGCTCCTTTCGGATCTTTGGAAGCACTTCATACTGCAAGTTGGGCCTGTTAAAAGAAGAAATGAAAATATCGGGATTCCTTAGACCTAAATTTTTTACGATATCACTTTGTACTTTTGGGGTGGCCGTTGCCGTTAGAGCGATGACCGGTACATCTGCATTGATCATTTCCATGATCTCCCTCAGCCTGCGGTATTCAGGCCTGAAGTCATGACCCCATTCAGAAATACAATGCGCTTCATCAACTGCAAAAAAAGAGATCTTCAGGTCCCTGAAAAATTCAACATTCTCTTCCTTGGTCAGTGTTTCCGGCGCTACATAAAGCATTTTTGTTTTGCCTGTGGTAAGGTCAGTCCTTACTATTTTCTGTTGTCCCTTGTTGAGTGTGCTGTTTAAAAAATGAGCTACGTGATCTTTGCTGCTGTAACCACGTACCAGGTCGACCTGGTTTTTCATGAGGGCAATTAGTGGCGAAACAATAATAGCGCATCCTTCGCTAACCAGTGCGGGAAGCTGGTAACATAAACTTTTGCCGCCACCGGTGGGCATGATCACAAAAGTATCTTTGCCGGCCAGTAAATTTTTTATAATAGCTTCCTGGGGTTCTTTAAAACTGCTGAATCCAAAATGTTCATTAAGCTGAACGGTGAGTTCGCCGTTAATCTTATTTTTCGATACTGCGCTGGTATTTTTTTCCGGTTTCTTGGTGAGGTTTAAGCTGGATACAGGCTTTGTCTTGGTTTTTGCTGTGGCCATAAACTACGCTTCTATACGCTGGATTTTAATTTTTTTTAAGATACAAGTAATAGGTGAACCGGATCTGCCGTTACCTTATTTGTAAAGGGCATCGAAGTTAAATCAACACACCTTTAAAATCAAATCAGTAACGATTAATCTATTAAGTTAATTAAAAAATCCGAAAAGTGAATATGACTATTGTGATAAAGACGATGACAACCGCAATTTGTGATTTCATTGATTTGGATTAGGTTTGCGCCTCTTTTACCCCGAAAGGAAAATACGCTGAAGATGAATAAGAATCATTATGTTGCGATTATGGCCGGTGGCATTGGAAGCAGGTTTTGGCCGATGAGCCGTCTTGATTTTCCAAAACAATTCCTGGATATTCTCAATACCGGCCGAACGCTTATCCAGGCCACGTACGACCGTTTTGCACGCTTTGTTCCAAAAGAAAATATTTATATCGTTACCTCGGAGCAGTACAAGGATATTGTTGCGCAACAGTTGCCTGAACTTGATATAAAAAATATCTTATCTGAACCCAGCCGTAAGAATACAGCAGCGTGTATTGCCTACATTTCTTATAAGCTTTCTCAAATCAACCCAGAGGCTAACCTCATCTGTGCTCCCGCAGATCATATTATTTTAGACAGCGAAGGATTTAAAAAAATATGCGTTGATGCCCTTCACTTCACGGACAATATAAAAGCGCTTGTTACACTGGGTATCAAACCCACTCATCCAAACACGGGGTATGGTTACATCCAGTATGAGCCGCATGCTGTAAGCGATAATGTCTACAAGGTTAAAACGTTTACCGAAAAACCTGACCGCGAGCTCGCAGAAACATTTATTGCCAGCGGAGATTTTCTCTGGAATGCCGGCATCTTTGTTTGGCAGGTAAAAAATATTATTAAAGCCTTTGAACGTTTACTTCCCGAAATGCACGAGGTGTTTGATGCGGAAAAATCTCAATTCAATACCGAAGGTGAACAGGAAGCCATTGAACGAATTTATCCCCAATGCGTAAGCACTTCAATAGATTATGGTATCATGGAAAAAGCGGATAATGTTTATGTTATTCCTTCTTCATTTGGCTGGAGCGACCTGGGAACGTGGGTGAGCGCTTATGAAAATCTTGGAAAGGATAAACAGGAAAATGCGATCGCAGGCAACAATGTAATGATGGTTGATGGCCGCAAAAACATTGTTCATTCTGATAATGAAAAATTGCTGTTGTTGCAGGGGCTTGAAGATTTTATAGTAGTGGACACAAAAGACGTGCTCTTAATTTGTAAGAAAGATAAGGAACAGGCGATTAAAGAATATGTTGCAGATATAAAACGGAATAAAGGGGAAAAGTATTTGTAATGAGTTGGTAAGGTTTGAAATTCCCAATCTCGTTAATTATTTTTTCGTTCACTTAACTCGAGCCACCGCATCTCTTTTTCATCAAGGGATATTATAACCTCATTTATTTTTTCCGACGTTTTCATCAATTCGTCAAAGTTCAAGTTACCAGTTCCTATTTTTAATTCAAGCTGGTGTTTTATGTCATGCAGCTTTGGGATCTCCTTTTCCAAAGTATCCAGCTCTTGTTTTTCTTTAAAGGAAAGACGGGAAAGTTCCTGGCCGACCGGGGGTTCACCATCAGGTACACCCGTGGCCGATCTTTTATCATTCCTGTTTTGTTGTTTCCTGTTTTCCTGTTCTTCCTGCTCTTTAGCCAGCCTGTATAAACTGTAATTGCCCGGGAAATCCCTGATCACTCCTTCTCCCTCAAAGGCAAACACATGGTCCACAAGACGGTCCATAAAGTAGCGGTCATGGCTAACGATTAATATACAACCCGGAAAATCAAGTAAAAATTCTTCAAGCGTTCTTAAGGTCTGCAGGTCCAGGTCATTGGTTGGTTCATCAAGGATGAGGAAGTTAGGATTTTCAAAAAGCACACTTAAAAGATGAAGCCTTCTCTTTTCCCCGCCGCTTAATTTGCTCAGCGGTGTATATTGCTGCTCAGCATTGAAACCAAATTTTTCCATGAACTGCGAAGCACTGATCTTGACGCCATTGGCCAACGGAAAAAATTCGGCCAGCGACCTTACATATTCAACCGCTCTTTTGTCTTCCTTATACTGAAAGCCTTCCTGGTTAAAGTTGCCGAATACAACTGTATCGCCATGATTAATCTTTCCACTATCGGGTTCCTCGAGTTTCAATGCTATCCGTAAAAAGGTTGATTTACCACTTCCGTTTCTGCCAATAATCCCGATGCGTTCACCTTTTTTAAAAGTGTAATCAAAACCCTTCATTAAGATTTTTTCACCATACGCTTTATTCACCTTTTTCATTTCCAAAACCTTCCCGCCAAGCCTTGTCATTTTAACCTGCAGCATCAAGTGAGATTCCTCCCTTCGATGGCTCACTTTTTCTTCCAGTTGTACAAAGGCATCCTGTCTTGATTTGGATTTTGTTGTGCGTGCCTTCGGCTGCTTTCTCATCCATTCCAGCTCTTTCCTGAAAATATTTTTATCTTTTTGAAGTTCACTAAGCTGCACCTCCTGCCGGAGGCTTTTCTGTTCGAGGAAATAATCATAATTCCCTTTATACTCATAAACCTTTCCATCATCGATCTCAATGATCTCGTTGCAAACACGTTCCAGGAAATAACGGTCATGCGTAACCAGCAATAATGTTGTTTTTTGTGCCGACAGGGTGTCTTCAAGCCATTCGATCATTTCTATATCGAGATGGTTTGTTGGTTCATCGAGGATCAATAAGCAACGGCCTTCATTTAGTTTTGCCTCGATGAGCGCCTGGGCCAGCGCAACCCTTTTCTTTTGGCCGCCGCTTAAATTTTTTACCGGTTCATTCAAATGATAAAGGTCCAGTTTTCCTAAAACCTGCTTCAATTCACTTTCAAAGCTCCAGGCATTCAGTTCGTCCAGCCTGCTCATCAGGGAAGTCAGTTTGTTTTCATCTTCAGAGCCTTCTTCCATAAATATCTCATATTCCTTTACCACTTTCACAACCGGGTTATCGAGCCTTAATATATTGTCCCAGATATTTTTATCTTCATCGAAACGGGATTCCTGGTGTAACATGATCACCTTAACATCCTTGTGCACCCATACCGTGCCGTTATCCGGGGTATCCAGCCCCGTGACGATCTTAAGTAATGTAGATTTACCTGTACCATTGCGTGCAACGAGTGCAATCTTATCTCCTTCCTCCACGTAAAAACTGATGTTCTTAAATAAAGTTCTGACACCAAAGGATTTGCTGATATTTTCAACCGAGGCATAATGCATTGCGCAAAGGTAACGGTAGGTGGAGATTACTTGCCTTAGATGATTTAAAGCCGGTACGATGAGCTGGAATTATTTATTCGCTGGCTGAATTTTATGCCCTGTTATCCTCCGCATAATAAATTTTTTTTATTGGTTCACCGGTTTTTTATCCAAAGCCTTTAAAATCTGTCGAATATCCTTCAAAATCATTGGACAATCCATCAAAATCCTCGTACCTTCGCCAGCACTCTAACTTTGATCTGCCTATAGGATAATTATACATGATAAATATTATTCCCTGATAGTACTATCTATTTCTTAAAAGCTGTGTATAATTATCGATTTATGAACCTCAAGCGTGGCATTTCTTTAATCATTTTATTCCTTTTGTTAGGTTTTGTCGGTTTTTCACAGGTAAACCTCGTTTCTGAAAACCTGTCTACACTGAATGTGGACGATCTCTCTGATACGGATATCCGCACTTATTATGAAAAAGCCAGGGCAAGTGGAATCAAGGAAGAAACGTTTTATGTTATGCTGGCCGACAGGGGGCTTCCTTCAACAGAAATTGTAAAGCTGAAAGAAAGGGTGGAGAAAATAAATGTTAATGAAGGAAAGCCGGAGGAAGAAGATGAAATGAAAGATGAGGACGAAGAACCGAAGACCCAAAAAGAAAAACAGACCAAAGAGACAGAAAAGAAGAAAAATAAAAAATATGAAAGGACCTCCAACCAGGATCCCTACGTAACTCCAATGAAAGCAGTAAAATCGGACCTTACTGTTTTTGGGTCGGAACTGTTTACTGAGAATAGCCTTGTATTTGAACCAAACCTTCGGATACCAACCCCTGCAGGGTATGTGCTTGGTCCTGATGATGAACTCATCGTAAATATTTTTGGACTAAGTGAAAAAACGTATAACCTCCGCGTGAATGAAGAAGGGAACATTTATATCCCCCAGGTTGGTCCATTATTCGTAAACGGCCTTACAATCGAGCAGGCATCATTACGCATAAAATCAAAGCTTTCATCAACGATCTACAAAGCGATCCGTAACAATCAAACAAAAGTACAAGTGTCGCTGGGAAAAATAAGGAGCATCCGTGTTACTGTTATTGGTGAATCAAAAAAGCCGGGTACATACACGGTTTCCTCGCTGACAACATTATTCAACCTTTTATATTTATGCGGTGGACCTTCAGACATGGGCAGCTACAGGCTTATTGAACTTATCCGCGGCAACCAGGTTGTTAAAAAGATAGATCTGTATAATTTTTTATTGAAGGGAGATCAAAAAGATAATGTTTTACTGCAGGAAGGTGATGTGATCAGGATCCCGTATTACCTTACCAGGATCTCACTTAATGGAAACATTAAGCACAAAGGAAAGTTTGAAGTAGCTGAGGGAGAAACCTTTGATAAGCTGTTGACTTTTTGCGGCGGGTTTGCAGATGATGCGTACAAAGCAAGTGTAACCATTTACCAGCTCACTGAAAAAGAACGCCGCATTTTGGATCTGCCGAATAGCTCCTTTGCATCGTATAAACCAAAGTCGAGCGATTCTGTGGTGGTTGGAAAATTACTGGAGCGGTTCGAAAATAAGCTGATCATTAAAGGGGCCATTATGCGGCCCGGAGAATATGAGCTGTCACCAAATATGAAACTTAAAGAGCTCATCACTAGAGCAGGTGGAGTTAAGGAAGATGTGTATACCAAACGCGGCGTGATCAGCCGCTTCAGTGAAAACCGGTTACCTGTGCAGCTATCTTTTGATATTGATTCGGTGATGAATGATAAGATGGACATCGAATTAAAAAAGGATGACAGCGTTACGATTTATTCCATATTTGATCTTCGCAATGAAAAGAATGTTACGATTGAAGGACAGGTGAAAAAACCCGGCTATTATAAGTGGGTTGAGAATATGACCTTGAACGATGTGATTCTGACCGCAGGAGGATTTTCAGAATTTGGCGATCCTAAAAATGTGGAGATAGCCAGGCTGGTCCGAAATGCGGATGTAACTAAACGCAATTATGTTCAGTCTGAGATCATCACGGTTGATCTCTCGGATGGAGGCGCAGGTTCAAAGGATATCGTTTTACAGCCCTTTGATGCGATCATCATAAAGCAACAGGCAGGTTCTAACCACCAGCGTTCCGTGATCGTTGATGGTATGGTAATCAACCCCGGACGTTATTCATTGAGAACAAGCGGTGACCGTATCAGTGATCTTATGAAGAGAGTCGGTGGTTTTACGGGAAATGCAGACAGTACATCAGTTATCATACGCCGTTTCTCTGATAAGAATCGTTCTTCCGAAGAAAGAGAAAAAACATTTATCAAGCTGCTTAACATTAAGCCAGACAGTTTGCTCGCCAATGAAAGGATCAAGAATGAGATATATAAGAATTATGATATCATCAGCATTGACCTGGAAAAAGCATTGTCGGATCCCACAACTTCCGAGAACATGGTGCTTGAAGACGGTGATCTCATTACGATCGGCCGGAACACGAACCTGGTTAAAGTAAGCGGGGAAGTTTATTTTCCTACGATTATCCCGTACCGTAAGCATACCAGCTTAAAATATTACATTCAAAAATCAGGTAGCTATACGCCTTCCGCGAGGAGAAAAGGGACGCTAGTGATCTATGCCGATGGGCGGGCCAAAAAGACCAGGCATTTTTTATTTTTCAAAAATTATCCAAAAGTGGAATCACGGTCGGAGATCTTTGTTCCGCAAAAATCCAAGGCTAACCGTACCAGGCTTACGATTGGTGAAATGGCCCTGATCGTATCATCTTTGGGGATCATTGCAAACGTAATTTATAACCTGAAATAACCCGGGGCGTGATAAGATATTAAGATGAACAAGATTCTTCAGGCGATGAAAAACAGGATCGCTTATTTCATTAAATATTTTTCGAACTCGAATTATAAACGTGTTCCATTTAAAGAATTCGTGTGGCATATTACCGCTCCTGCCTGTGAAACAACGGCAATGAAACTGGTGGAGAAAAAGATCACAGACCAGGATTATGATTATTATGAGATCAAAGGTTACCGGGATCTTTTCAATTATCCCAGATCGCTATCCTTCCACAGGTTTGCACAGGTTATTGCGGAAGGGCTTCAGCCGGAACACTGGCATTATTATGAGATTCCGGAAACTGCGGTTACTGCCCAGGATATTATTGCAGACTGCGGTTCTGCAGAAGGGTTTTTTGCTTTCAGGCATAAGGACAATGCCCAAAGGATCTATTGCATTGAACCCTTGCCCATCTTTATAGATTCTCTTAAACAGTTATTCAATAAGAATAGTAATGTAGAGATCATTGGTTCGGCGTTAGGAGAAAGTGATGGCCAGGTTTTCCTGGAGCCGCATGATATCGGGTCAATTTGCAGGGCTGAAGTAGATCATGAAGAAAATTTTATTAAGGTGCCTTTGACAAGCATCGATTCTTTATTTTTTGAGCAGGGAAAACCGGTAAGCTATCTCAAAGCCGATATTGAAGGATTTGAAGAGAACATGATCCGCGGGTCTTTGAAAACAATAAAGCAATGGAAGCCAAAGATCGCAATCACCACTTACCATATTGGCCAGGATTATAAAAAAATAATCGAACTGGTAAGAAGTGTTGTTCCACAGTATAAGTATAAAATAAAAGGGTTTGAGTATGATGAGGGTAAACCGGTTATGCTACACATGTGGGTCTAATATTGCCGCCCAAAGATCATAAAGAATCAAAGCATAAGCAGAATATAATTAATGGCAGAAACTGTATCATATAAAAAAAGACCTACGCCGCTTGCGGAACTTTTTTTAACCATCCTTGCATGGATAAAATTCTTATTAAGTAAGTGGCTTATTCTTCTCGCGTTCGTGATCGTTGGCGGGGGGCTTGGTATATTATATGCCTTCAGCGTAAAACCGCTGTATGAAAGCAGGCTTAGCTTTGCACTTGATGAAGGAGGAAGCGGAAGCATGAATGGTGCAATGAGCATTGCTGCGCAACTGGGAATTAACATAGCAGGCAATAACAGTGAAGTTTTTGGTGGTGATAATATTGTGGAGATCATGAAGAGCAGGAAAAATGTTGAAAAGGTTCTGCTCTCTGTTGATTCTTCGGATAACCCGCCGGCCACTATGATAGATAAGTATTTAAAGATTGTTAACTGGAAAAAGCTTACGTCTAAAAAGCCATGGATACAAAATATCTCATTTCCTGTTAACCAGGACAGGAGTACATTTTCTTACCTGCAGGATAGTGTGCTTTGCGTCATTTATGAAAAATTTTCAAAGGATCTCATCAATGCCTCACGGCCCGATAAAAGGCTGAATATTTTCGAAGTGCGTGTAGTTACGCCTAATGAAAAATTCACCAAGATATTTACAGATCGTCTTGTAGCTTTTACATCTGTGTTTTATACCGAAATACGCACAAAGAAAAGTAAAGCAACCCTTGATGTGCTTGAAGTACGGGCAAATGCCACCAAAGAATTGCTCAACAGCAGCATCAGCAATAAGGCAGCCACCCAGGATGCAAACGTAAATCCGGCTTTTGCGACTGTGCAGGCGCCGTTACAAAAACAGCAATTCAATATCCAGGCATACGGCAGCGCATATGGCGAATTATATAAAAATTTAGAGCTTGCACGGTTTCAATACTTAAAAGAAGTTCCCCTGCTTCAGATCATCGACGAAGCAAATTACCCCATGAAGAAGATCCGGTTTGGCGGGTTGAAAGGCTTGCTGATTGGAAGTGCGCTTGGGCTTTTGCTTGGAATGATAATCGTAATCATCATCAGGTTTTCCAGGTTAATAAAAAACGGGGAGATCGGATAACCTTTAAATGGGACCTGGTTATGGCTAAACTTGGAATCGTTACTGTTTTATTTGAAAGCAATGATCTGCTGGAAGGCTTTTTGAGAAGTATATCCGTGCAGGAGTATAAAGATTACGAATTATTTCTCGTCGATAATTCCCCTTCGGAAAAAACAGATGTTCTTGTTGCACAATTGCAAAGGAAATTCCCGGTAACAAAACTTATTCATATAAAAAACGCGTCGAACCTCGGTGCGGCAGAAGGAAACAATATTGGCATCAGGCAGGCGGTGAACAATGGTGATGAAATCATTTTGCTGACCAATACCGATATCGTGCTTGATGATCCGAAAATTCTTTCAAAGGCTATTCAATTGTTTGAATCAACAGGTGAAAAAATTATTGTTCCCAAAATTTATACAGGTAATAAAGAAAAAGTTTGGATGGCCGGTGCAGGATTCAGCAACACCCTTGCAAAAGGAAAACATTATGGTTACCAAAAAGAAGATTCTGAAAAATACGGAATAAGCAGGCACGTGAAATATGCGCCTACAACTTTTATGTTTATTAAAAAAGAAGTGTTCAACAGCATCGGCTACCTGGACGCTAAATATTTCGCCTATTTTGAAGATTCGGATTTCATTTTCCGCAGCAATAAAAAAGGTTATAAGATCCTTTACTATCCTGAACTTCATGTTGAGCACCTGGTGAGTTATACAACCGGTGGAGCGTCATCCGTATTTGCAATGTATTATGCGCAAAGGGGAAGAATTTACTTTACCCGCAAGAACCTGCCCGTCTATAAATATTTTGTAACGTTTCCCTATATCCTGGCGATCAGTTTTTTTCGTCTCTTCACTTATACGGCTGCACAGCGGAAAGCAACAATCAGGGGTACGATTGATGGATTTAAATTGTCGCTTATCTGATATGGCGCTTTTTAACAGATATAGTCTTTTTCTCTTTAAGCTGTTTGCAATGGCAGCTTATGTTTTTGCTTCGTGGTGGGCCGTACAAAACAGGTTCGTGTTGCCGCTTTATGTAGATGTCATTTTTTTCCTGTTATTTATAGACCGGGAAAATATTCTTTCATTACGGAATTACTTTATCATTTATGGTTTCCTCATCTTCAAGCTTTCTTCTTTTTATTTTTTCCCAGAAAAATACCTGCTTCCTTTTGACGGAACGCTTTATCTAACTGCGTTTCTCCTCGGGTATGAACTGAAGAAGATATTTTCAGGAAAGGAAATTGCTGTCCCCGCAGTGGACTACGCGGAAGTCGAAAAGAATATTGATAAGGTGCTTTGGTTGTTAAAGCTTTTCATCGGGTTGAAATTATTATATCTCCTTTTTATTATTGTCTACTATGGTTTTTCTAAATTTTATTCAGGCGAAGTATTGGTGGAACGAACTTATAACTATGGAAGAAAAAGTGTGCTCGATGGTATCCTGATGATATACACCAATTTTGTGGATTCGTTCATTGCTGCGCTTATTGTGATCTATATAAAGTTTATTTCGGCGCTTAACCGCAAGCCAAATTATTATTACCTGGTTACTGCTCTGCTAATCGTTCCGTTGCTTCTGCTGGCCCGTTCAGCTTTTGCATTCGGCATCGTGACGATACTTTCTGTTTATGCGTATTTTATACAGAACAAGATGCGGGTGTACCTGGTCATACTTCCTGCTTTTATCCTTTTATTCGCAGTTGCGGTGTATGTGGGTAACCTGCGGTTAAAAAATTACAATTCACTCGAAGATTTTTCTGATGTTTCTTCAACGGAAAATTTTTTCACAGAATTAACGCCCATCATTGCTTATAATACTGTGAAGGACAACATAGGCGTATTAAAATACCAGCATGGAAGAACGATTGTTCTGCCATTGCTTACAAAAGTGATCCCCCGCGGGTTCTGGCAAACCAAACCGGATAATTCAACTTCTTATTATGCAAAGGAATTTGATCCGGGAAGTTTTTATGCAGGGTTCATGATGCCGCTTACTCTTTTTGGTGATTTGTACCTAAACTTCGGTATACCGCTTACGTGCTTACTGCTTTTTTTTACCGGGATACTGATCGCCTGGTTCGACCACGTTTATATCAATAAGGAATTCCGGCATATCGATAACTACTTTATTTTATTTATTTGTTTTTATTCCATCGTTCGAAATAATATTCCTGAATCTGTGATCTACGTCTTATTAATTCTTTTTGCAAAAAAGTTCATTGAATTCTTTATGCTGAAAAATAGGCCAATACGATGAAGAACAGGATCGGGTACGATGCATGCTTTTCTGTAAACGACTACCGCGGGATGGGCGTTTATATGAATGCCATGAAAACAGTATTGGCGCAATATGAAAACATCGAAGTGGAAGGATTGTGTAACTGCCCAACAAATGATGAGGGTGTTCGTCAAATTGGCTTAAGGCCTTACCCTCTTTGGGAACAAATATCATTGCCGGCCTACCTGAAAAAAAACAAAAAGGAAGTTTTCATCTTTCCTTACAACACAATGCCTTTCTTTCTTCCCCGCGGCATTAAAAAAATACTTGTGCTTCATGACGTGATCTTTCTGGAAAATATTCCGGGAGCCAAACATTCGGCAAAACAACTGGCGTCGCGTATGTACAGGAAGATGGTTGTGTATAATGCATACAAGAAAGCGGAGGTCGTGATCACTGTGTCCGAATATTCCAAAAAAAGAATGCAACAGTTATTGGGTCCGAGAGATAAAATTTATGTGATCCCGAGCCTCGTTAAAAATGAATTAAAAGAAACGGTAAATAAAACTTTTGACGACCAATACTTTTTAAATATTGGCGGAGACGCACCCAGCAAAAATATTTTTGCCCTGGTGCAGGCATATTGTTCTTTACCTAAAGATATCATAGGAGCATACACGCTGAAGCTTGTTGGCAAATATGGCGAGCGGTTCATCAACCAGGTGAGCAATTTTCTTCAGCAAAGATCTGTAGCAGCGGACAGGGTTCAGTTTACCGGGCGCATAGATAATGACACTTTGGTTAACTTATACAGGAACTGCCGGATGGTGATCTTTCCATCGTTATTCGAGGGGTTTGGACTGCCTTCCATTGAAGCCATGGCCTTTGAAAAACCTTTGGTGGCAAGCAATGCATCGAGCATTCCCGAAGTTGCAGGTGCGGGTGCATTGTATTTTGACCCGGAATCTATCCCTGATATGAAAAATAAGATCCAGTTTGCTTTGTCTGATCAATTTCAATTCGAAGATTACCGGAAGCATTACAAGGGGCAGCTTGATAAATATTCTTACGATTCATTTGTAAAGCGTGTAAAAACATTTATAGAAAGAGATATCTTAACCAGTGGGCATCAATAAAACAAAACACACTTTTTTGATTGATTATATTAATAAACCTACCCGATGAAAATTCTTTATTTAAACCCCATGATATTATACCCTCCTTTCATGGGGAATCAAATGACGGGATTAAACCGGGTAAAATATTTGTCCCGACAGCATGAGATAACACTTGTTTGTTTTTATTCCAGCAAAAAGGAGATTGACACCCAGGTGTCTTACCTGGAACAATATTGCGAAAAGATCATTCCTGTTTATTTGCCGAAATGGAAAAGTTTCCTGGATGTATTAACCGGCTCCATGTTTTCTTCAAAGCCATTGCAGCTATCTTATTACGCTTCTTCAAAAATGAAAAGGATAATGTCGAAAATTGTAGCCGGGCATGATGTGGTTCATGTTAATACGATCCGGATGGAACAGTTTGTAGACAGCACAAAAGAAACAGCTTACCTGGTGGATCTGCATGATTCAATGATCTTAAACATTGAAACACGTGTTCAAAAAGAAAAAGGGTTCAAAAAAATCATGTACACAAGGGAGCTCAAGCGAATTACTAAATATGAGAAAGCTGTTGTAAAAAAATACCGACATCTCGCCGTTCTTGCAGAAAAAGATAAAGAGGTGCATGGCAATACCGAAAAGATTGAAGTGATCCACCTGGGTGTTGACACTTCAATCTTTAATCAGCAAAGTCCTTTACCTGAAAACAGGACAATTATCTTTTCAGGTAACATGAGCTATACCCCAAATGTGGATGCAGTAATATGGTTTCTTGAAAATTGCTGGCAATTGATCCTCGCAAAGGTTCCGGATGCATTGCTTAAGATTGTTGGCGTAAGTCCTGTAAAGGAATTGGATAAATACCGTTCTGTAAAGGGTGTTGAAATAACGGGCCGGGTAGAATCTATGTCCCGCGTAATGGGAAATGCACAGCTCGCTATTGTGCCGCTATGGAGTGGATCCGGTATGCAGAATAAAGTTTTGGAAGCCATGGCGTGCGGTCTGCCCGTAATTTGTACTACTGTTGGACTTGGGAGTATCAGGGCAAATCATGGCGAAAATGTGTTGATTGCCGATGATTCGCAATTGTTCGCAGGTTATTGTATTGAACTGTTGTTTGATCATAAGCGCTGTAAGGAGATTGGAGAAAATGCCCTAAGGCTGATCAAAGAGCAATACAGCATCGAACATCATTGCGATGTCCTGGAAGCTTTGTACAAACGGATTGTTTATGAAAACAAATATCCAAGCAAGCGGTAATGTATGGTTATGGATATGATCAGTTTTTCCTTTGTTTGCTATTGCCCAAGTACTCTTTCATAAACGCTTTTGTATTTTTCAACAGCATTTGCAAGCGAATAAAATTCTTTTGCGCCATCACGGATATCATTTTGATCAAATGTATTGCCCGCCCTGATGCTGCTGATCACATCCTGGAATGAGGCCTCAGAAAAGTCCCTTATCACGTATCCAGCCTTATATTTTTCAACGATTTCTGCTACATCGCCAACTCCGCTATTGGTAATTACAGGTATTCCCATGGCCATAATTTCTCCATGCTTTGTCGGAGAAGATGAGATTTTTGAATAACAGGGTTTAATGAAGAAAAGAGAATACCGGCTAAACGATAACAGAGCAGGCACTTCGTGCCTTCTTCCTTCCCGTACAATAAGTTTTGAAGAATGCAACCCAAATTCGTTGGCTACCGCTGAAATTATTGCAGGCGGATGCGGAGATATAAACAAGAACCTGGCATTTGGAATTTTTTCACTTAATAATCTACAAAAGCGCATCATCTCTCCCGTTAGGTACCATCCACCAATGGATCCAAGGTAGCTGATAATGATATCGTCCTGCTTAATCCCCAGTTCAGCTCTTAATTGTTCTTTCAGCGAGTCATCGATATGTTCAGGATCAAATAATTCCAGGTCAACACTGCAGGGAATGACTGTAATTGGGACAGGCTGGTTTGGAATGTTGCTCCAGGTATGCATTTCTTTCCTTGCAGCATAGGTTAAGCAGGTAACGCCTTCAGCTTTTTGAAGGCATTCATAATCATGGTTCTTAAAAAATGTATATATAGTTTTGAATAAAGGGTTTTTTACATTCCACATTCCGCCGTCAACACGTTCATCAGGCCAAAAACCTCTTACATCATTTAAGAATTTTATACCGAACTTTTTTTTAAGGTATAATGCGACCAGTGTTGGAATGCCGGGCCGGGTATGAACCATATCAAATTTCCTCAGCCGGTGTAGTTTTTTTGCAGTTTTTCTTAAACTATAATAATCATAAATGGATGATAATACCGGGGGATTTTTATGATACGGTATCGATATCCATTCTATAGGGTAAGGTTCAAGGATCTTGCGAACATAGTCTTTCTGCTTTTCATACTTCACGGGTTTATCACAGCTCAAAATCGTAAATTCATAACCATACCGCGTAAGCGCCGATAGATATGGGATGACCTGGCTTTGGCCCAGCGGGTCTGTCATGCCATCGTATGAAATAAAAAGAATTTTTTTTGTTGCCACTGAAAGTGTTTGGGAATGCTCACGCAAAGTTATGTTCAAGCCACCAATGCAAAACAACGACAAGCCATAACCGGTTATACAAATAATTTTTGCCTGCGTAATACTGCTTCTTTAAACTTGCCACGACATGGTAATTAACCAGGTCATATTTTTTAATGACAGGCGTCGCTGTATATTTTTCAACCATTTCCCGAAGGTCTGTTTGCATCCAGTTTTCAAGCGGAATCCGGAAACCCCATTTTGGCCGCTCAAATATTTGTTTCGGCACATAATCGTATAATACTTCCTTCAGCAAATATTTTAGCACACGGTCTTTATTGATCTTAAGACTATGATGAACATTTAATGAAAATTCAACAATACGTTTGTCAAGAATGGGCACCCTGGTCTCCAGTGAGAACTGCATACTGGCCCTGTCCACTTTAACGAGAAGATCATCCTTAAGATATGATTCAAGATCCCACAGAGATTGGCTTTCAGCTGCAGTTAGCTCACGGGCAGTCGCTTTTACTTCATTGATACTGCTGAAATCAAATGCCTGCCTGCCAAGTAACCGGCTGGTTTCCTGCTCACTGAAATAATATTGTTCCGTAGAGAATATATGTGACCTTAATTTTTCTTTGGCTGGGTATGCAAACATTCTGCCTGCCCTTTCGAGGCGGCTGCTCATAAATTTAGAAGCCGCATACAGTGGCCACCGCAATACGGGAATTAAGGGATTGTTTAACCGCTGCGCCCACAGGTAAGCACTGTATCCCATAAACAGCTCATCACCGCCATCTCCGCTAAGCGTAACCGTTACCTGCTCTTTCGCCAGCTCTGAAACCATCATGGTAGGGAATGCCGAGGAATCCCCGTAAGGTTCATCATAAGCTATTAAAAAACGATCGAGGAGGTCCAGCACTCTTTTTTCCTTCACATGGAATTCGTGGTGTTCAGTTCCAAGGTGTTTGGCAACGGCCTGCGCATACCTTGCTTCATTGAATTTACCATCATCAATGGCCATGCAAAAACTCTTGATCCTATGTGATGTGAGCCGCGATGCAATTGCTGTTACCAGGCTGCTGTCAATACCACCACTCAAAAATGTTCCGATAGGGACATCGCTGATCAATTGTCTTTGAACGGCATCTGTTAACAGCTCCTTAAGCACTTGTTTTGCTTCTGTTTCATCAGCCAATGGCTTAGCTGAAATTTTTTCAGATGGGCGCCAGAACTTTTTAATGTTTGAAGCCACATTATTAAAATGCCGGCTATTCACATCTATCTGCCAGTAACTGGCAGAAGGGAATTTAAAAACATTATTATAAATGCAGAGGGGCTCAGGGATATAACCCAGGTGAAAATAATAAGGGATTGCCTGCTTATTCAAGGTTAGCTCTTTTCCTTTTATGGCTTTGATCACCTTAAGCTCAGAAGCAAAAATAATCTCATCATCCATTACATAATAAAAAAGAGGCTTGATCCCCACATGGTCCCTGGCGATAGTAATTACGTTTTTCACCTTGTCATAAATAGCAATTGAAAACATTCCATTGAGCCAGTCAAAAATTTCAACACCATAACGGGCGAACAGTTCAATGATAACCTCTGTATCTGAAGTGGTCTTCAATTTTTTTGCCTTTTCTCCAAGCCTCGCCTTTAATTCAATAAAATTGTAAATCTCCCCATTGAAAACAATACAATACCGGTCATCTGCCGTGAACATCGGTTGGTTGGCCGCCGTGGAAAGATCCAGGATTGAAAGTCGCCGGTGCGCTAATCCAACCTTATTATCATGAGAAAAATAAAAGCCTTCGGCATCAGGACCACGGTGTTGCATGAGACAGGCAGCTGACATTAATTTGCCCGGATCCATTGACTGAGGCAGGCTGATATATCCGGCAATTCCACACATGCAATTTAGAGGTTGGGTTATCAGCGAATTTAATACAATTATTGTCCAACAAGGGCTGTACGGTAAATGCTCCGCAATCCTTTCATATGATGCTCAATCGTAAAATTGGCCAGCACGCGCTGTTTTGCTTTTTCTCCAAGCGTTTGCAACTGCCTGTTGTCGAGCGATAATTGTTTGAGCTTATTGATAAAATCAGTTGTGCTGTTCAGATCAAAATATACCGCAGTATCCTCACACTGTTCGCGGAAAGAGCTAATATCACTAAGGAGTATTGGCATCTTCAGGGCCATGGCTTCAAGTACGCTCAGTGAAAAACCTTCAAAGGTGGAAGACATCACGAACAAATCGTACTGCCGGATGATCTCATTGATATTTTTTACCTCGCCTTCTAACACTACATTCTCAATGCGGCTCTCTTTAATCTGGCTGGAAAGTTTTTGATGCAATGGACCGCTCCCATAGATATGTAACTCAAAATTTCCGTTTAGTTCTTTAAATGCGGTAACAAGGAACTTGTGGTTTTTCTGCTCCCTTAGCGCCCCGGAAGTCATGATCCTGAAGCTTTTGCTATTTTCGCCCGGCAGGGCATTGGCTTCGTTAAACCTTCTTACATCAACAAACGTATGCAGCATATAAGCTTTGTAAGGTTTTAACCGCAGGAAAGAAAAATATTCATTCAAGGCTCCCTTGGCCACTGTTATGATAATTGATTTACGCAGGTGATAAGTAAGCTTATCGAGCCATTTGATGTGCCTGTGCCTGTATTCAACTGAAGTTGCGATGAATGCATGAATAGTGGTAATTAACGGAATTTTTTTGGGTGTCACTATTCTCGCTATGATTGTTGGCCAAAACAAATGAGTATGAACAAGATCAGGCCTATATTTCCTGATCACCTTACGAAGGCGGACAGCCGCCAGCGGGAATTGTTTCGTTGATGGTGTATTCAAACAGATATGTTTATCTGCCTGCAACTCTTCCCCAAAATGATTTTCTGCATCAAAGGTGACCAGTATGTTATTATATTCAGTGAGCTCTTTCAAAACAGAGACCAGCATGGTCTCTGCACCACCACGGCCAAGGTTATAGATTATATGAAGAATTGTTTTCTTCACCCGGTGAATGTTTTAAAAAAACGAAGCAAACGCAAGTTCTTTTTCATTGAACCGTTTTTAAATCCAAAGTGGTTTTTGAGAAAAAAATATTTTGAATGTACCCCCGAACGGTAACCATTGTCATCAGCAAAACGATAAAATAGCTCACACAAACCGAAACAGCTCCGCCGTATGCATGCCATCTTTTTATAAATATATAGTTGCAAAGCAGGCTAACACCGATGCTAAGCAGCGAAAGCACTAAAATTTTCTTTTTCAGTTTGAAAAATAACAGGAAGGAATAAAAATAGTACGCAATGGCCCAGAAAAAATAACCGATACCTATGAAGAATATATAATGAAGAGCACTGTGGTATTTTTCATTAATGAAGAATTTGTACAGGAGAGGGGTACAGCCAAGAATTATCAGAGTGCCTACACACATAACACCCAGGTAATAAAAAAAATGAGTGCGGATAGAGGCATAGTCTATGTTGTCTGATGAGAGGGTCGCAAAGATCTTTGGAAAGATATAATGGATAATGGCCATGCAAAGCGTATTTATAACCGATGCAAAGACACATGCCACACTGTAAATACCTACCGTCTGGTTATTATCCGAAGTAAAATAAGAAAGAAAAAATTTGTCCGACGCGGACAGCGCAAAAACCCCGGCCTGCATGGCTATGATAGGGATGGCATAAATGAGCTCATCACGGATATACGCTTTTTTGATGTTTCCAAACAGGTATCCTTTCTTTTTAAAATAAAAAAACGCATAAACGCCCATGATCACCTGGGAAATAAAAATGCCGGCGACCCGGCCTTTCCATCTCCACGCAAAAAACACGATCAGCAATACAGCAAGTCCCAGTTCCATAACGGCCCTGGACACACTAACACCCAGGAACCGCTCAGGTTCCCGGTTATTCCGAATGAGGCTGATCAGTTGTTCATTACAAAATATCAGGAACGTGATTATTGGGATCAACCATACAAAAGCAAAAGGAAAGCCATAGGTAATGCGCAGGTAATCCTTTAAAATAAATAACCCGATAAGCGCCAGCAGCATAACGATAAAAGGCATCAGGAAACTTGTGGTAAAGAAATTCCTGAACTCTTTTTTTCCCATCTTAAAGAAGTCAGTGCTGGTCGATTGTAACAATCCCATTGAAACGAAAGGCATTAAAAAGATCATCGAGTTATTGAACAGGCTAAGCAACCCGTTTTCTGAACGATCAATGTATTTATCCTTGGTAAACAGGAATAGGAGTAACACAAAAGAAATTCCCTTCGTCAGAAAATTACTGAAGGTGTAAAGGACTACAGACCTTCCAACGGTGCTTTTACGAAAGCTCAACATGAGGGTTATCCGTAATTGTTTTTTTGCAGTTACCAGGTTTGGACGTATATACCTGTATGAACAATACTTTAGATCTTGATTCCTTTAACCACCGCAACCACGCAATTTTCATAATGAATATACCCGCCCCAAACATCCTTCATCCCATTTTTCTTAAACCATTCTACAACCGTGCTGATGCGTTGCGGCTGATCATACTCAGGTGAAAACATATCAAAGGTATCCAGCACGCACATTTCTCTTAATTGTTCATTGCTGATGTTCCGGGGCAGCGTTCTGTCGATATCACAGATAGGCAAAAAACGATTCACCACTCTTCCCAGCCCAATCTTTGAAAAAAATTTGGAGGCTTTTATGAGCCAGTCGATATTGTTATCAATTTTTGCGAACAACTTATCATTGCTCATTTTTTTTGTAAAAGGCCGAAGCAGGTATTTGGAATGAAGCTTTGTCCACCAGCCTTTGAGCGGATAAAAATCAACCACCACTTCGCCTCCCGGTTTGGCCATATCGATTAAGGATTTCACCGTCTTCTGCACGTCAGGCGTGTGTTGCAAAACCCCGAAACAAAAAACTTTGTCGAACTGATTTTTTTGAAAAGGCATTTCGTATACGCTTGCCTGGAAGAGACTCAACCTGTCGTTCGGGCCGTTGTTTTTATAATTAGCTTCAACTGCATTGCTGTAGTCAACACTATATAAGGTTCCTTTCGTGTGGTCAAGGATGATCTGTGAAAACCTACCGGCACCCGATCCGACCTCAAGAATATTTTGGCCGGTAAGGTCTTGTTTATCCCAACCTGTTTCTGCAAAAAATCGGACTTTGGAAATATTCAGCTTCGACGCTTTGTCAAGCTGGGTGCTGGCAAATTTATTCCACTGGTAACCGAAGTTACCCGTGTAATTTTCGGGCTCCACAATCCGGTAGGCACCATTGGAGAAAGTAAAAACATTTTTACCATTCTCAACAAGACCTTCAGGTGTAGCCGTTAATAAATGCTGGTTATATGGGTTCTGTAACTGTATTGACATTCCTGGATAAGCTCGGCCTTAAAGCCTCGTCATAAATACTGAATAATTTTTTTAAATAGATTGTCTTTGAATAATGCTTTCGAACTATATCAACGCCATGCTCAGCTAATTTTTTCAGATCATACTTATCGTTTAAAATATTTTTCACCAAAGCAACAAAAGATAATGGGTCATTTACATCAAAAAACAACGCATTATGCTGAGTCATATTTTTTAAAGACGGCAAATCCGATAATAATAACGGCAACCCGCTAGCCATCGCTTCCAGTACAGATAGTGGCATGCCTTCAGACTTTGAACATAGCACGAATAAATCATATTTCAATAAGACATCGTGAACATTAAATGCTAATCCTTTAAATTTTATGGGTAATCCATTCGCATCAACTTGTTCCTGCAGGGATTTTTGCAGGTGGCCTGAATCTGTTCCATAAATATCCATGCAAATATCGTAACCATGCAGGTGTTTAAATGCATCAACAAGAAATTGGTGATTTTTTACAACCTTAATATTTCCAACAGTAACAAGGTTTAGCTTTTTGTTGGGTACATACTTTTTTACAGTACGATTTGTAAACTCATCTCCCACATAATTTGTCAGTACTTTTTTATTATGCATCATCCTGATGCATTTTTCGTAATCCATCAATATCTCATTGGATACTGCGATCAGTGTATGATTTTCCCGCGTGATATTTTTTTCAATGAAAGTAAGTATACGGCTATTATCAAATGCACTTTTACTCATTTCGCTATGGAAAGAATAAAAAAGCTGTACGTTCTTTGGGCAGGCAAGCCTTGCCACGATATTACTGTACAATAAATGGGAATGGATGATTTGAGGATGATTGTCATGAATTATCCGGCGAAGTTTTCTTACACAACCGGGTATCGACAATTTATTTTTATAGCCTAAAATATATCTTTTGTAAAAAACCAGTTCATTCTGATCATAGTCGCATTGTTCTGAGAGTGTCACCAGTATAACTTTGTAACGTTGGCTCAATTGGGGAAGGATACCGACCAAAAGTGTTTCAGCTCCGCCTCTCGACAGGGTATCAATGATCACTATTATGGTTTCTTTGGCCATTCTTCCGGCAATACTTTTATTTGATCAGCTGGCGCATCATGGCGCTTAATCTCAGTCGCAAATTTCCATTATAATATTTATCAAAATGGAATTTTTTATAATTGGAATAATAAAAATTCCTTTTACTGGAATAATAGGAAACAGAGGTATGAAGATATTTGCAAAAGTAATACTGCACTTCCTCTTCTTTCAATCCCTGCAAAATTTTTTTGAACAAGGAGAACAGCACATTCATCTCATTTTCTGAAAACACTTTATATGCAGAACGGTAAAAGTAATCACTCAACAATTGTTCTTCTTCATCCGAAGGGGTAAATCCACACATAGCCTGTATATATAATGCTTTGGCCCGTATGGTTTTCTCCGACTGTAAGGCCGACCTGGTCTTGCTGATTTGGTTTTGACTGTGCCTATACAACAGCAATGGTTCGTGGATATTTGCAAAGGAACAATAAGGTAATGTCTTTGTCCAAAGCTCATAATCCTCTGCCGGGTAAAATTCAGCTTTGTATGCAAGGCCCGTTTTTTCAACCAGGGATCGTCTAAACATTACCGTAGGATGAAGCAATGGTGTTCTGAAAAACATTTGGGCCAGGCCTTCCTTCATGCCTTCGGCCATATGGCTCCTTGTCTTATTGCCTGCAGGATCGCCTGAGAAAAAAAAGACATTACTCCCGCAAATGTCCAGGTTATTTTTTTCAATGAAATCAAGTTGCGTGGTAAATCTTATGGGAAGGCTGATATCATCTGCATCCATCCGGGCAATATATTCTCCTTTTGCAGCAGCAAGACCTTTATTAAGCTGGTAAACAATTCCGCGGTTCTCGTTTTCATTAAAAACAACAATCCGGTTATCCTTAGCTGCGAAACCACGGGCTATTTCCAAACTCTGGTCTGAACTTCCATCATTGAGGATCAAAAATTCAAAATCCGCATAAGATTGATCAAGGATACTAATTACGGAATCCTGCAAAAACCCGCCGGCATTATACACCGGCATGACCACGGATATTTTTGGCTTGTTGGGGGTTATCATATCCGGATCCAGCTTTTCGGAATAAGATCCTTTGTGTCTTTCCCAGCCATGTTAAACCATTTTTTTGGGGAAATGATTATTTTTTTTTCATGCCGGTTAAGCCATGCGCCCCACCAGCTAAAGCTGCTGTTCGCAATAATATTATGACGGCAATGGTACATGAGCCGCAAATCTTCATGACCCTGAGCGGCATCATTGTTAGTGACATAAGTTGTTGGATGATTGTCAATGCGCAGGTTAGTTTTCACCCACTCATGATCATCTGAAAAAATAAAAAAATGCGGATTCCCGGTTTTTGATGCGATCATTTTTACGGCCTGCGAATAATATTCAGGGTTGCACGTTCCGTGCACGCGGTTCGTTTGCGGGTTGTTCACATAGTCGTTGCGCCTAACATGCAGGGACACTGAATTGGTGGTGGTAATTTCCCGAAGGTGCATTTCATTTTCACCGGAGGCCGGTGTTATCAAAGAAAGATCATCAGCAATGATTTCTTTTATCCATGAAAAATAGTTTTCACTTTGCATGTATCCTTCCACGTAAGTATTGTCCTTCAGGTTAAAAAAACGGGGATCAAAATGAAAATGCGGCTCTGTATACCATGTCTGCTTATAAGGTAGCTTTGTCTTGATCAATACTTTGCCGATTAATGATTTTTGTTTAAGCGCTTCAACTTCAGCCCTGGTAGCAATAGTTGCCTTTATATTGAAAGACGAAAGCGCATATGACCGGGTGGGATTTTTTTCAAGATCGCAAAGGTCAAATTTCAAACAAGTATTCAATTTGCATGCGAGGCTTTTCGACGCAGCATATTGAAATAACTGGTTACCCAACCCTCCATTTAATTTTACAATGATCATCCAATTTTTTTTGCTAAAACATGTATTCCAAAACATACAAGCTCAGATGAGGACGAATCTTCCTTTGCCAGGCGGTCGATAATATGGAGAACCTTGCCAACATCAAGAAGTTCTGTGTTGGTTAGCTTGGAAGTCTTTGTATATTTTTTAAGCACACTGGGAGATTCAATACGCCTCAATTCCTGGGCGAGGAAATCATAATATCCTCCATTAAAGCTCATATCAATAATTTCAAAACCCAATTCTGCCAGGTGTTTTTCATAAAAAAATTTACTGAAGCCTGAATAAAAATAATAAGGCGCAAAATGGGTCATGCTGGTGAATGGCGCTGTTATGATTAGCTTCCCACCCGGTTTAAGTAACCGGTTAAATTCACGGATCGCATCAAGCGGTTTGGGAATGTGTTCAAATACTTCCGTACACATAACCGCATCAAAGCTTGCATCACCGGCGGGAATGCTGACGATATCAGATAAAATATCCAATCCCTCGTTATTCCATTGCCCTGTTTGAAAACCAGGATGGTTGTGACTTCCATGGTATTGCCCAAAATCCTGTGATACATATTCCAGGTGTTTGCAGAAAGGCATGTATTGGCGTTCTCCTGCACCTGCATCAAGAATCCTGTGACCGGAAGGAATTTTTTTTAACGTGTTTTCAATCCAATCCCTGCGGTTTGAACTATTTCGGGTTCCGGTTCGCGACTTCCAGCCTTTATACGCTTTGGGGAACAGGACGGATGCTATGTATTTTTTAATGCTCATTGCGTTTGACCATGCGGCTACGGGATTTCTTAAACTTATTGTATAATTTTTTTATCCGCATCATTAATTGCATTTTTAATATAACCTGCTTTGGAAAGAATTTCGTGTTCACATAAAATTTATCCCCTGCAATTTCACCCGTGGTGTCTTTGACTGTGGAAAATCCATTGTTAACGAGGAAAACATCAATATCATTTTCGAGCGCCTGTCCCTGGTACAGCGGAACTTTTTCAACTTCCAGCCATATACTTTTGATATTCCTGATGATGTTGCCGGCTCCTTCGAGTACCAGCAGTTCAGCACCCTGCACATCCATGTGAATGAAATCTATTGCTGAGATTTTGTTTTCGTTACAAAATGATTCCAGCCGTTTTGTTGTAACAATGATCTTTTCTTTAAATTTCTGCCAGCTATGCACTTGTAATATCTGCCCGGGTGGCAGCAACGAATTTGATTTATTGCCAAAATTCCATTCTGTTTCTTCCTGCCGCGGACTTCCGGAGGAGACATAAAAGTCAGCGCTTCCATCCTGGTTGCTTAATGCGATGTTGAATGGATGAACATTTTTACAACCATACTTTTTCAACAGGCTTAAGCCATTTTCAAAGTTAACACGTAACGGTTCAAAGGCGTAAACAGTTGATCGAGGAAACAATAGTGAGTACCTGATGCTATCCTCAAACTCGCAGGCCCCGATGTCAAAAACCGTTATGGGCCGCTCCTGCACAAACAGTTGCTTTAATTCATTCCTGATGGGCACCGGGCTTGAAATATAATCATCGAGGTTTTTAAACATAAAGCAATCGCGGAAGTTTTTTACCAGCTTATTGATTAATTCAAAACAGGTTTTTGTTCCCATTCAGGAGTCAGTAAATATAATCCTGCAGCCCGCGGTAATTTCCTCGTGGTGAGCTTTCCGCCATCAACAATATCGAAAGATGCCACGCCTTCAACCCAGTCATAAGTCTCTTTACCCGATGCAGTGCCACACCACAGACTGACAAAATATGTTCCCGGGAAAAACCTGATGTCCCTGATTTTTACATTGAACTGCTCGCATTCATCCTGGTGATTTATGGTAAAGCCTGAATCAGCATTCAGCATATGCGCCAGCGGCAATTCATCAAAAGTTTTTATCTGCACGACAATGGAAGATGTTTTTATATTGATGTTATTGCGTTTAACCGTAAAAGATATCGTTACATCCTCACCAATGCAAAAGCTGTTCATGGGGTTTTCATGGCCATCTTTTATTTCTGCCCTGGTAAACAGTATGTCCGATGTTCCTTTGCGAACAACGCCTGTTGTAAGATCTTTGGATACTTCTTTTTGCTGGGAGGTGGATGCCAGGTACGTCCTTACTGCTTCATCCGCTGTAACGATACCTGATGTTTTTCCATTTTGTAACACGAGCCCTTTCCTGCACAACTGCATCACAGCACCCATATTATGGCTGACAAACAGAACCGTTCTTCCGCTTTTACTTACTTCATCCATTTTGCCCAAACACTTTTTCTGGAACTCTGCGTCACCAACAGCCAACACTTCATCAATCACTATGATCTCCGGCTCAAGGTGAGCGGCAACTGCAAAGGCAAGCCGCAACTGCATCCCACTGCTGTAACGTTTTAACGGAGTGTCAAGAAAAGCTTCGACGCCGCTGAAATCAATGATCGCTTCCAGGTGTTTATCAATCTCAGCTTTTCGCATGCCAAGGATGCTTCCATTCATATAAATATTTTCCATGCCCGTCAGTTCAGGATGAAACCCGGTGCCTACCTCCAGGAGGCTCGCAATGCGGCCACGGGAAATGATCTTACCAACACTTGGAGGCGTGATCTTGCTTAAGATCTTGAGCAGGGTGCTTTTACCGGCACCATTACGACCAATGATACCGAGACTGTCACCGGCCATGATATTGAAGCTGATATCTTCAAGAGCCCAGAAAGATTCTGGTTTTGGTTGCCTGAATTTGCGCAAAGGATTTGCAACTACATCCCGCAATGAAAGATAACGTTCCTGGTGCCCGCCAATAAAAAATTGTTTTCCTATATGTTGAACTTCCAGTATAGGTTTCATTGTTATGCAAGGTCGGCAAAATATGCCTCTGTTTTTCTGAAAATATAAACGCCGGCAACGAGCAGCAGTAAGGAAATGACAAGATTAAGCATAATAAACTGCCAGTCGATCGCGGTATGCATGAATGGTGCCCTGGCAAGGTTGATCGCTCCCGCTATCGGGTTTAGTTTCATCACCAGGTTCAGCCTGCTGTTCTCAAAGATTTTTGATGAATAGAGAACCGGGTTGATGAACAAAAGGAACTGGATAAGGAAAGGCACCACGTACTGAAAATCGCGGTACTTCACATTTAATGCAGCAAGAAAAGTACCCAACCCCAGGGTGGTAATTACCGTGATCAGGATACTAACCGGGAGGCATAAGAGCAATTGCGGGATGCTCACTGTATTCCTGTAAAACAAAAGCAGCGCAAAGAAAATGAGCAGCGCAAAGAAAAAATCAACGAGGGTTACCAGGATCGAAGACATGGGAATAACAAGCCTTGGAAAATATATTTTCTTAATAATATTCGCATTGGCAAGCATGCTGCCGGCAGAATTGATAAGTCCATTGGAAAAAATATTCCAGATCAGCAGTCCTGATAAAGCAAATATCGGGTAGGGGATACCGTCTGACCGAACCTTAAGACCTTTGTGAAAGATCAGGGTAAAGATAGCCATCATGGCAAGGGGCTGAAGAATAGCCCACAGGAATCCCAGGGCTGCCTGCTTATATTTTACCTTTACATCCCGCCAGGTAAAAAAATAAAACAACTCTTTATAATGCCATAATTCCCTGAAACCAATTGAAAACTTTTCATGGGGTTTTATTTCATATTCAGTCATCCGCGGGTTTAATTTATTCGATTCGTTTTAAATATTCTCCATACCCGCTTTTTTTAAAGCCTTCTGCCAGATCCAGTAGCTGCTCCTTTGAAATATAACCCATCCGGTAAGCGATCTCCTCGAGACAACCAATCTTTAAACCCTGTCTTTTCTCGATGACCCTTACATATTCGCATGCATCATTGAGCGAATCAAAAGTCCCGGTATCCAGCCAGGCAAATCCCCTGTCGAGCACGGCCACTTTTAATTTATTTTTTTTAAGGTAGGTCTGGTTTACATCCGTTATTTCATATTCACCTCTCGGGGAGGGGGGAATATTTTTTGCAATGTTAACTACATCATTATCATAAAAATATAATCCCGGCACTGCATAATTACTTTTTGGTTTGACAGGTTTTTCTTCAATGCTGAGGGCACGAAAGTCTTTATCAAACTCAACTACGCCATATCGTTCAGGATCTGTAACAGGGTAGGCAAAGATCACTGCCCCGTTAGGGTTCACTGATTGTTGCAATAATTTGGTGAAGCCAGATCCGTAAAAGATATTATCACCAAGCACGAGAGCAACACTGTCTTTTCCAATGAATTTTTCGCCGATCACAAACGCTTGTGCCAGACCGTTAGGAACTTCCTGTACGGCATAATCGATCTTGCACCCCCATTGTTCGCCGTTACCCAATAACCGGATGAATTGGGGCTGGTCATCCGGTGTAGTGATGATGAGGATCTCTTTTATGCCACCAAGCATCAGTGTTCCCAGTGGATAATAGATCATCGGCTTATCATAAATGGGCATCAATTGCTTACTGATACCCATCGTGATCGGGTACAACCTTGTGCCGGAGCCTCCTGCCAGAACGATGCCTTTCATGCTAAAGGTGATTGTTGGTTAAGATTATAGTATTGATAATTTTTACTGGTCTGCCGGAAGCGCTTGTTATTTTTATTACCAGTGTTTGCAAATATCACATTTACCTGTTTCCATACATCCCCTCGTAATACTTCATATAATTGCCGCTGGTGACGTGCTGTAACCATTCCTGGTTTGAAAGATACCAGTCGATGGTACGTGACAGTCCTTCTTCAAATTGTAAGGATGGTGTCCAGCCCAGTTCCCGTTTTAATTTGGAGGCATCAATGGCGTAGCGAAGGTCATGACCGGCCCGGTCTTTTACATAAGTGATGAGCTTTTCAGACGTTCCCTTTTCACGGCCCAGCTTTTTATCCATTTGCGTGCAAAGCTCTTTGATGAGGTCGATGTTTGTCCATTCATTATGGCCGCCAATGTTATACGTTTCGCCGGGTTTTCCATTATGGAAAATCACATCAATTGCCCGCACATGGTCTTCAACATATAGCCAATCCCGTATATTTTCCCCCTTACCATAAATAGGGAGTGGTTTATTGTTGATGATATTATGAATACAAAGAGGGATCAGCTTTTCCGGGAAATGATACGGACCATAATTATTGGAGCAATTGGAAATTTTTACCGGCAGGTGGAACGTATGGTAATATGCCCGTACCAGATGATCTGAAGATGCTTTTGAAGCTGAGTACGGACTGCGTGGATCATAAGGTGTTGACTCGGTAAAAAATCCTGTTTCACCCAGTGAACCATAAACCTCGTCTGTGGAGATGTGATAAAAAATTTTGTTGCCGAGGTCGCCGTTCCAGAAATCCTTTGCAGTTTGTAAGAGCGCAGCGGTACCCACCACATTTGTATTTACAAAAGAGAGGGGGTCGTTTATTGACCGGTCCACATGGCTTTCTGCCGCACAATGCAGCACCGCGGTAAATTTATGTTCATTGAAAAGATCACGGAGCAAAGCCTGGTCGGTAATATCACCGCGTACAAAAAGATAGTTTGGTTTGCCTTCAATATCCTTCAGGTTTTCCAGGTTCCCTGCATAGGTAAGCTTATCAATATTTACAATCTTATAATGAGGATATTTTGTAACGAACAGCCTTGTCAAATGCGAGCCAATAAAACCGGCGCCACCGGTCAAAAGGATAGTATGCATATTTTCCTGCTGTTTTAAGAGCACGGCAAAAATATAAATAAATTGCCAAGAAGAGTGGAGGATTAGGGCAATGCAAGTCCTGATAAAATTCATTTGCGCTGATCATTATAAATGCATAAAATCGGGAAATAACCACTCCATTGATCAAACACATTAATCACCGCTTTAAAAGATTGCCATATCTGTTAATTTTGACGATTATACACTGAGCTCTTTGAAATGAATAAACAAGAGGTTGCTGTTTTTATTAATTCACTTGAAGTGGGCGGCGCTGAAAAAGTTATCTCCCTTCTGCTGAATAATTTTTACAACGAATTTGATATTCATTTAATCCTCCTGAATAAAACCATTGGATTTTATCTTCCGGCGGAAATAAAAATTAAAGTAATTGATGATTCTGCGCTAAAAACAGAAACCCGCATACTGGATATTTTGAAAATACCTTTCCTGGCGTACCGTTTAAAAAAATATCTGGAATCAAATAATATCCGCCTGTGTTTTTCCATCCTTAACCGGCCAAATTACATTAATTGCTTTGCCAGGCTTCTTGGCTGGAAACACCGTATCCTCATCAGTGAAAGGGCTCATACTTCGTCAGTGTATCCACCGAACACGATAGCCGGAAAAACGGGCAGGTTCCTGGTCAGATCCTTATACAGGAATGCGGACGTTATTGTGCCTAACTCACATGCCATTGCTGCTGACCTCCGCGAAAATTTTCGTGTTCACAGCAGGTATTCTGTTGTTTATAACCCGATCGATCTTAATGAACATCAAATAAAAATGAACGAGGCGGTTGATGACCTGGTATTTGACCAGTTTACTTTTATTCATGTGGGCCGGTTCATTCCCCAAAAAAATCATTTGTTATTGCTGAAAGCTGTTTCCTTAATTAAGGAAAAAGATTTCCGGGTACTGCTTTTTGGTGAGGGGCGACTTGAAAAAGAAATGATGACCAAAGCGCATGAAATGGGTATTTATCATAAGATTCTTTTTATGGGCAGGAGGGAGAACATCGTCAAATACATTTCAGCATGTAATTGCCTGGTAATGTCTTCAGATTTTGAAGGCTTTCCGAATGTCTTACTTGAAGCCCTTGCAAGCAACACGCCTGTTATAAGCACAGATTGTCCCACGGGTCCCAGGGAAATGCTTACCGCTGTATTTGATCCATACAAAAATTGCACCGATGTAGAAAAAGGGAAATATGGTGTGCTTGTACCGGTTAACAATCCAAAAATGCTTTCAGATGCCATGGTGCTACTGATGAATGATCACGAGCTGCGAAATAATTATGCTGCTAACGGAAAGGCACGGGCGAAGGATTTTGATGTTCAACTGATCATGCAGCAATACCGTAAAATATTTAATGAGGCACTTGCAGGGGGAACAACAGGATGATATTGTTACCACCCAACATTGAATCAATTATTAAAATAACCGCGGTACCAATCCATAAATTTAGTGATGCCTTCTTTTAACCCGGTAGACGGAATAAAGCCATAATCTTTTTGTATTTCACTGATGTCTGCACACGTGGCATATACATCTCCGGGCTGCATAGGCACAAGGTTTAGCCTGGCTTTTTTACCAGATAATTCTTCAAGGAGCTTTACGAAATCCAGGAGCTGGACTGATTTATGGTTTCCAATATTATAGATTTTGAAAGAGTCACCTGTATTATTTTTTTCAGTGACTGCGAGAATCCCCTTAACAATATCATCGATATAGGTGAAGTCGCGGTACAATTCACCATTATTATATAACGGGATTTCTTTGCCTTCCATTAGGGCATTGGTAAATGAAAAATAAGCCATATCTGGCCGGCCCCATGGACCATACACCGTGAAAAACCGTAAGCCGGTAGTCCTGATGTTATGCAACTTGCTGTAACAATATGCCAGCAATTCATTGGATTTTTTTGTAGCCGCATATAAAGAAACCGGGGTGTCGGTATTGTCCGTTACTTCGAAAGGAACTTTATTATTTCCATATACACTTGAGCTGCTGGCAAAGATGAAATGCAACGGTTTTGCCTTTTTCACACATTCAAGGATATTAAAAAAACCGTTGATGTTTATTTTAATATAAGAGTCAGGGTCCAGCAGGCTGTACCTCGTTCCACCCTGTGCAGCGAGGTGAATGACTGTTTCAAAGTTATGTTTATCAAAAATGGCGGTTACCGCCTCGCGGTCATTAATATCAGCCCGGTAAAAAGTGAACGGACCGCTTTCATAAACAGGCTTTTTCTCTTGCTGGTCCATATGCACACCCAATTGTTTTAACCGGGCTGTCTTCAAAAGCGGATCATAATAATCATTAAGATTATCAATGCCAACGACCACATGATTTTGAGCAATTAATTCGCGAACGGTGTGAAATCCTATAAATCCTGCTGCCCCGGTAACCAGAATTTTCATATTGAGATATCTTTCACAGCCTGCTTTGGAGATGTTTTATTCCATCCATTTTTCCCACCACATCTGGAACATCAGCAGCAGCCACAACTGGTTTTGAAAACCACTTTTGCCGGCAAGATAAGCATCTCTTACCTGTTCAGCATATTTTCCATCAATGATGCCGTGTTTTTCAATGGCTTCTTTATTCACGTATTGAGTCAGAATTTGTTTAAGCTCATTTTTCATCCATTTATTCAGGGGAATACCAAAGCCCATCTTTTCCCGGTTAAGCATTTCTGAAGGAACATAATGATGGGCAAGCTTCCGGAGTAAATATTTTTTAACCCCGTTATTGTATTTAAAACCCGATGGCAACTGGGCAACCCATTCAATGATGCGGTGATCCAGCAACGGTTCCCTTCCTTCGAGTCCTGCACTCATTGTAGCGCGGTCAACCTTAACGAGGATATCATCCGGTAAGTAAGTTTTATAATCTGCTGCGAGCAGTGTGTTTATAAAATCATTGTTTAAAGGCAATACATTTCCATTGATCAGTTTTTCATTAACGGCGCCGGCATCCCGCAACAACGTCACCAGTTCTTTCCTGGTAAAATGTTTGCTTATGGCATCGCTCATATCTGCGTCACCGGTAGTGGCAAACACTTCGGCAATCTTTTTAAAGCGGGCATTTGTTCCGGGAAATTTTTCCAAAACAGCAATTGCGCTTCTTCTCAGGAATGCCGGTGTTTGTTCTTTTAGTTTTTTAAGCTTCGTTAACTGGTCATACCGGTTATACCCGGCAAATATCTCATCGCCGGCATCCCCTGAAAGCGCCACCGTTACTGATTTGCGGGCAAAGCGGCTAAGAAGCATCGTTGGAATCGCTGACGCGTCTCCAAAGGGTTCGTCAAAATGAAATGGAATTGAACCTATGATCTCTTTCACATCCGCCGGTGTACAATAATATTCATGGTGATCTGTACCGATGTGGTCGGCTATCTTTCTGGCAAACGGAGCTTCATTGAATTCCTCTTCGTGAAATCCGATGGTAAATGTTTTTAGCTTGCCTGTAGAATTTTTTTGAAGGATTGCTGCGATCAGCGAACTGTCATAACCTCCGCTTAAAAAAATCCCAACAGGGACATCACTCACCATCCTGTACTGAAAGGCTGATAAGAAAAGATCTTCAAGGTAAGGCACAGCCATCTTTTCGTGGATGATCTTTGTGCGCTTGTTATAATGATCAAGTACGTTCCAGTATTGATGAAGTTCAAGTTCTTTCGTGGACAGGTCGAGCTCTGCATAATGACCGGGCAATAATTTCAAAGCGTTCTTATATATCGTGTAAGGCGCCCTGATATAGCCATACGAGAAAAATAAGGAAACAGCGGTTTGATCGATATCTTTTTTGAATGAAGGATATTCGAGCAAAGCTTTCAGCTCTGATCCGAACAACAATGAATCATCACGATAAGCATAATATAGTGGCTTAACTCCGGCCCTGTCCCGAACCAAAAATACCTTGCCTGCTTTTTGATCATAAAGCACAAAGGCAAACATCCCATTAAATTCATGGAGACATTCTATCCCATATTCCTCATAAGCTTTTATCACAACCTCTGTGTCCGAACTGGAAATAAAGCAATGACCTTTTTGTTCGAGGCTTTTCCGGATCTCCTTAAAATTATAGATCTCACCGTTAAGGACAATAGCAATTGACCGGTCGTGGTTAAACATAGGCTGGTGACCGCGTTCCGTTGTATCCAGGATGGAAAGCCTGCGGTGTCCCAGTCCTATTTGTGAGTTTGTCGAATTCAATACCCGTGCGTCTTCATCATCCGGCCCTCGATGTTGAAGAGCATTGCATGCATTGATCAAATGCTGTTTATTCAACCGCTTATTAAAATCCACAAAACCTGTTATCCCGCACATATACGCTAAAAAGAATTTCTGTTTATTCCTCCAGGGAGAAGTTATTAATGTTGAATGTTCTGCACGCTTTCACCCAGCCACAGATCAGGCAGAGAAACAATATATTTGCATTTTTGCATAAACGTTCTCCGGCAGGCAGGATCTTAAAAGCCAAGGTAAAAACATTCATGAAATTAAACCGACTGAAATTTCAGAACAATCCTTTGCCGGTTGGTGCTTTAAAAAAGGATAGGATTTTCAGCGACTTTGTTTACCTGGGGATCATTCAAAGCTTTAATTTAATCATCCCACTGCTGCTTGTACCGTACCTGGTAAAAATCTATGGAATTGCACAATACGGATGGATCGCAATTTGCCAGTCATTCACCAATTACCTCATCATCATTACAGATTACGGATTTAACCTTACTGCTGTCCGGGATGTTTCTGCTTTCCGCGAAAATAAAGAAAGACTTTCGTCCATTTTTACATCTGTGACTTTTATAAAAATTTTTCTTTTTGTACCCTTTGTTCTTTTACTTTTTTTGGGCCGGTTTATTCTGCCCCAGTTTCAAACAGCGATAGACCTGTTGCTGGTAAGCTGTGCCGGGATCCTTTTTCAAATTCTTTTTCCGGTTTGGCTTTTCCAGGGGCTCGAGAAAATAAAACTCGGAACTGCTATTTTACTCGGAGGCAGGCTTATACATGCCTTCCTGTTTTTTGTTTTTGCAACTACTTCCAGCCATTTGCCATTTTATTTTTATTTGCAGGCCCTGAGCTATTGTATTGCCATTATTATTGGATTAGTGATCATCACCAAAATTTATAGAATTGAATTTGGAAACCTGGACAAAGCTGCTATAAAATATCATTTTAGAGATGGATGGCAGGTGTATGTCTCCAATATTTCAATCAATATTTATGGAGGGTCAAGCACTATTATACTTGGAATTTTAAAAGGAACAAAAGTCGCAGCGATATTTGGCATTGCCGACCAGGTGCTGGCATTATTGCGACAACCATTAAGCATTCTGATCCGTGTGGTTTATCCGAAGATTTGCCTCATGGTTGCTCAAGGCAGTGCAACGGTGAGGCGACTTTTAAAAGATTCCATAACGCCGGTTGCAGGCATTTACGTAATTCTATGTTCGCTGGTTTTTATTTTTGCAAAGGATATCGGGTATTACTTTTCAAAAGAATCTTTTACCGAGGTTGCTTTACTTGTCAGGATTATGTGTTTTCTGCCAATTCCAATCCTGTTATTAAATACTTCACCCTACGTGGTTTTTCTTGCACAGCGCATGGATTCTGTGAATAGCCGGGTGATCATTACCGGTGCGGTCATTGGCTTACTGACGAACCTTATCCTTTCTTATTTTTTTTCAGCAATGGGTTCTGCATTTTCTATTATCATCACGGAATTATTTGTAGGTATTAGCCTGACATTGATTTTGAAAAACAAATTCCCGGAAAAAAGTCTTTATTAGGAGAAGTATGATGACCAAGGTGAAATGTCCGGTTTGCAACAAAAACAATGCGCTTCATAAAGCGATTATTCCCGGCTATAAAGAAGGAGAGAAGTTCGAGGTAAAGGAATGCCGCGAATGCGAAAGCAGCTTCATCCATCCCCATCAAAGCAATGAAGAAATATATCAGCTCATTTACCGGCATGCGGAAGAAGTTCCGGGGTATAGCCGCTATTTCCATTATGCAAATGCTGTTTTAAAAACGAATGAACCACTCGATCTCCTTGCCAACAGCGAAGCCATGTATTGGGCAGTTTGGAAAACGATGAAAGACCAGAATATCGGGCAGAACGCAGAGATCCTTGAGGTTGGTTGTGGCCTGGGTTATCTTACGTATTCATTGGCGAAAAAAGGATATAATATCCGTGGGGTCGATATTTCTGCCAATGCCATTCGATCAGCCAATGAAAAATTCGGGCCGTATTATACTTGCATGAATATTTTTGAAGCCGGAAATGAATTTCAAAACCGATATGAACTCGTCATCCTGACTGAAGTGATCGAGCATGTGGAAGACCCGGTGGCTTTTATATCCTGTCTTAAAGGAATGCTTAAGCATGGAGGAAAACTTTTGATCACCACACCAAATAAATCCGTTGCTTATAAAAATAGCGTGTGGGATACTGAGCTTCCGCCCGTGCACTTGTCCTGGTTTTCTGAGCGATCAATGAATGTTGTTGCCGCCCGGACGAATACACAGGTAACATTTATAAATTTCAGTGAGTTCAATAACAAAAACTTTGATGTGGTGAGGTTTAAGATCTATAAACCTTTAAACAGGGAACCCATTTTAAAAAAGGATGGTGAGCTTACATACAAAGCCGGGTATAGAGAAGATCGATGGCACGTTAAGATCGCAAAATCCATTCTTTTGTTTTTGTGCCGGTTTAAAGGCTTTGAACAACTGCTAACCCGCAAAGAATTTCCTAAAACAAAGAGCTCAACGCTGGGCGTTTTATTCACCAAAAATATTTAGGATTTAAATTCATTCCATAACACTAAAATGTCAAGCAGCAAAGGTCAATGAAAGTGTTACTAACAGGTGCTTCGGGATTTTTAGGACAGCATATTTTAGCTGAACTTGAAAAATCACACGACGTATACACCTTATCAAGAGAAGGTAAAAGTGATGCCAAACATTTCCAGGTTAACCTTGCAACAGCAGTTCCCTCATTCAAGAACCATTCATTTGACCTCGTGGTACATGCTTCAGGAAAAGCACACGTTGTTCCAAAAACCCCGGCAGCCGCGGCGGATATGTTTGCTGTAAATCACCTTGGAACCGAAAACCTTTTGAAAGGATTGAATGTTTGTCCCACAAAACCATCAATGTTCATCCTTGTTAGCACTGTTGCGGTTTATGGTTTGCACAAAGGAGTACAGATCAATGAAGGAACTCCATTAAAAGCAATTGATCCGTATGGTAAAAGCAAGATAATGGCCGAACAGTGTGTTCAGGAATGGTGCAGGCAGCGTGGGGTAAGCTGTGTTATTTTGCGTTTACCCCTCGTCGTTGGTAAAAATCCGCCTGGCAACCTGGGAGCAATGATCAACGCAATAAAAAAAGGCCTGTACTTTAATATTGGAAAAGGGGAAGCCCGGAAAAGCATGGTCTTGGCGGAAGATGTAGCTGTATTTATTGCCCGTTTAAGCCATTCAGCCGGGATATATAATCTTACGGATGGAGCGCATCCAAGTTTTCAGGAATTAGGTGATCTTATTGCCGGTCAACTCGGCAGGAAAAAGCCACGACACCTTCCTGCATCCCTGGTTTATTTTGTCGCAAAGGCAGCAACTTTGATCTTCAGGAAGTTCCCGTTAAATCAGGCAACCGTAGACAAAATGACCAATGACCTCACCTTTGATGACAGTAAAGCCAGGAAGCTTGCGGGTTGGAGATCCAGGTTGGTATTAAAAGAATTCAGGGTGAAATAAAATTCGCTAATTAATAAACCTGTGCTTTAAACAGCAAACACAATAAAAAATGTTCTTAATCGGCCTTGGACTTTTTTTCTTCATCGAACTGCTATATTTCAGAATCGCCGGGCGTTTTCAGATCATGGACAAGCCTAACCAGCGCAGTTCACATGCGGAAGTTACCATTCGCGGCGGCGGAATTATTTTCTGGGTTGCTGTTCTTTTTTTCTTTATCCATTCCCGCTTCAGTTATCCCTGTTTTTTTATGGGAGTAACAGCAGTTGCGCTGATCAGTTTTCTTGATGATATATATGACCTGCCTGGATTTTACAGGATCACCATCCAATTAACCGCGATGGTATTATTGCTCACGGAGCTGAACGTTTTCGGAAACTTCCACTGGGTTTACTGTGTGCTGATCATGATCATTGGGGCCGGTATTCTTAATGCATATAATTTTATGGATGGCATCAACGGCATAACCGGGGGGTACAGCCTGGTTGCACTCACAACGGTTTTTATTTTTAACCGAACACTCATCCATTTTATCGATGATGAATTTTTGATCACCGTGATTTCGTCCTTACTTGTCTTTAATTTTTTCAACTTCAGGAAAAAAGCCAGGTGTTTTGCAGGGGATGTAGGAAGTGTAACTATTGCGATGATCATCATTTTTATCCTGCTTAAGCTAAGCCTTCAAAAACAAAGCTTTTTTTATATAATGATGTTGTCGGTTTACGGGATTGACAGTGTCTGGACGAGCATCCTTCGGCTGGCAAACCATGAAAACATATTTCTTGCACACCGTTCTCATTTATACCAGTTACTTGTGGCAAAGGGACAGCCTCACCTTTTAGTTTCGATTGCGTATATGTGTGTTCAGGCAGCCATTAACGGGATCGTTTTTACGTACGCAAACGATGCCATAAAGACGCAGTGGCTGGTAAGTCTTATCATCATTATTTTTTTGACCATTGTTTGGTTCATAGGGCGGAAGTTCTGTGGTTTCACACACTCAAACGTTCCCGGTGCGCCGGCCAAAAGCCGCGCTAAATAAACCCTTCATTTTCAGCAACTTTTTCTTTGAAAATCAAACCGGTTTATTACCTTCGTTATCCGTCCGTAATTCATTTTTGACTCTTTATTCAACTTACGACATGCATAAACCAAAACTGAATCAGTACCTTGAAACGTTCGTTTCAAAATGGCTTATCCTGGGACTCGACATGGCGATTGTGGTGCTCTCTTATTTATCTGCATGCCTGTTAAAATCAAACTTCGAACCACAGAATATATTTAATGAATTCAACGAATACGCTTTTCTTTTTCTTCTCGGCACAAGATTGATCTGTTTTCTTTATTTCAGCTCTTATACAGGTATTGTAAGGCACACCAGCATAGAAGATGCAACGGCGCTTTTCAAAGCACTTCTTACGAGCAGTTTTATTGTAGCCGGTATTTCTCATATTGCACAGAAATACTACAACAACGTAGCGGTGTATATTCCCGTTTCGCTTTTGATCATCGATTTTGCTATCTGTCTTTTCCTCCTCGTCAGCATCCGCATCTTTGTAAAGTATCTCTATGAAAGTTTGCTGAAAACAAATAAAACAGCAAACATTATTCTCTATGGTGCAGGTAAATCAGGATTGACGACAAAGAATCTCCTGATGAATGATAAATACAATCATTATTCTATTCTTTGTTTTATCGACGATAATCCTTCCAAGATCAATAAAACCATTGAAGGCATCCCTGTGCTATCCATAGATGATGCACTGGTTAAATTCTTCCATTCAAATCACAATAATATTGAAGTGATCCTGACGATCCAGCAGATCACTCCATCAAAGAAAAATGATATCACTGAACTTTTTCTGAGAAGGGGTATTACCTTAAAAACAGTTCCACCATTGCAGCGCTGGGTAAAAGGTGAGTTTGCCATCAGCCAGATCCACGAGATAAATATTGAAGATCTGTTGGAACGTCCAGCCATCCAGCTTACTTCACAGAAAATAGAAAAAGAACTTACCGGGAAAACGATTCTTGTTACGGGTGCTGCAGGATCGATTGGAAGTGAGATTGTGCGGCAGTTACTAAAGTTTGCACCGCATAAGATCATCCTCCTTGACCAGGCGGAATCATCTCTTTACGATCTTGAATTTGAGATCTATACTGATTACAAAGATTACCTCCACCAGACGCAGATCAGCCTGGTGATCGCAAATATCTGCGATGCAACAAGGATAAAAAGTGTTTTTAAGAAATTCAAGCCCCAATATGTTTTTCATGCCGCAGCTTACAAGCACGTGCCACTGATGGAAAACAACCCATACGAAGCCGTTAAAGTGAATGTCCTCGGAACCAAGAACATGGTAGACTGTTCCCTGGAATTTAATATTGACAAGTTTGTTCTCGTATCCACGGACAAGGCGGTGAACCCAACCAATGTGATGGGCGCAACCAAAAGACTGGCGGAAATGTACAGCCAGAGCACAAACAACCTTGGCCATACGCGTTTTGTAATTACACGCTTTGGTAATGTCCTTGGATCCAATGGTTCTGTAATTCCTTTATTTAAGAAACAGATTGAAGCCGGTGGACCGATCACGGTCACACATCCTGAAATCACCCGCTTCTTTATGACCATTCCGGAAGCGTCCCAGTTGGTGCTTGAGGCCGGAAGCATGGGTGAAGGCGGTGAAATTTTTGCTTTTGATATGGGCGATCCCGTAAGGATAGTTGACCTGGCCAAAAAGATGATCCAGTTATATGGATTTGATAAGGATATTAAAATTTCATTCACCGGCTTACGTCCTGGTGAAAAGCTATATGAAGAAGTGCTGAAGGATGATGAAAATACTTTGTCCACTCATCATCCAAAGATTATGAGGGCCAAGGTAAATCCTCCGGGCACATCAGAAATGAATGATTTTATGGATACCCTAAATTATTTATTAAAGGACGGCAGCAATACCCAGCTCGTTGCACACATAAAATCTTTTGTTCCCGAATACATCAGCAACAATTCCGTTTACGAACAATTGGACAGCATCATTAAGATCAAGAATCCCTAGTTGTTGCACCTACATTTTTCTTCCTACGGCATGGTAAAACGGTGTCATGGGGCTGATAATAATTTCCTGCAGCCCGCAGTTTGCCATCATATCTTTTACCTGCTTTTTTGAAAAACGTTGTTCAAGGCGTGTTCCAAATTTGTCCAGCGCATCGTTCCGGATAATAAAAAATGATTTGTTGTTATAGGCACTCAGCGGCATTTTGTGCGCTACATTTCTCAAACCAATGAGCACTAAAAATCTTACCCAGAGAACCAACGGCATATAGATCACAATAGCGAGAATATCGCAGGTGAAACGCTTTAAGCCCGGCGGCATCCTGCATACCGGGTAACGAATAAGGTTGCTCAGCCGGTAAAGTGTTTTAAACCACCAGCCTCTGGTTTCAAGGTTGTGATACAGGTAGCAATAAAAATGCCCTCCTCTTTTTACCTTCTTCACACAGTCTTTCATCGCCTGTTGCGTATCAGGGATATGATGCAATACACCCACACTCATGGCAAAATCAAAAGTTTCATCGTCAAATGGAATTGTTTCAATGCTGGCCTGCGTTAACCTTACATTTGAAATGTTTCCAAGCAAATTATCCGCAGCATAGATTGCATTACTGGGATCAACCGCTTCAATGAAACCAACTTTTTGAGTGAGAAATTTTGTCCACCGGCCAGTGCCGCATCCAATATCCAATGCGTAGGTGTTATTATTGATAATTTGTTCACCAAGAATATCAAAATATTCAGCTGCACATTCGGCAATGATCTTATCTGAAAAATCATGGAACTTAAGCCATTCTTCTCCAAAGGACTTAACCACTTCGGGATCTATATTTTTTCCTTCCGTTGAAAAAACCGCAATTGGCCTGTTCTTTCCCTGTATATATTCTATGGGTTCTTTATTATACGAAACCTGCATTATGCTTTCCAGCACAGTGGGATCCGAAGCTTGGAATTCACGTGACTTGAAGTCGCGGC